>Ga0209375_1000001_pt1 | contig 229896 bp, 218 predicted proteins | sample GraSoiAngelo_131_FD_185888 | JGI IMG/M metagenome (GOLD analysis project Ga0209375, IMG submission 185888) | Grasslands soil microbial communities from the Angelo Coastal Reserve, California, USA - 14_0929_02_30cm (SPAdes) (version 2) | ecosystem: Environmental > Terrestrial > Soil >...
CGCGCGATGCGTCGCGGTACACCGTCACGCCCTTGCAGCCGAGCTTGTAGGCGTAGCGGTAGATCTTCTCGACATATTCCTCGGTCGCGTCGTTCGCGAAGTTGCAGGTCTTGGAGATCGCCGAGTCAGTGAACTCCTGGAAGCCGGCCTGCATCTGGATGTGCCACTCGGGGGTCACGTCGTGCGCCGTCACGAACACGCGCTGCCACTTCGCAGGCACCTCGTCGAAGTGGATGTGACCCGCTGCGGCGATCCGCTGCATGAGGGCGTCCGAGTACCAGCCTTCGTGCCGCGCGAGGCGCACGAAATCCTCGTTGACGTCGGGCATCAGCACGCCAGCCTGGTTGCGCATGAACGCGACTGCGAACAGCGGCTCGATCCCCGAAGAGCACCCCGCGATGATCGAGATCGTCCCCGTGGGCGCCACCGTGGTGAGGTTGCAGTTGCGGAGCCGGCGCATGGGGCGCACCCGCTCGCCCCGCGGGCCGCGGGCGCAGGTCGCGTCCGGCCCCCAGATCGATTGCTCCCACTCCGCGAAGACCCCCCGCTGCTCGGCCAGCTGCTCCGACGCCACCTTCGCCTCTTCGTCCACGAACTCCATGAGCCGGCGGCCGAGCGCCACGCCCTCGTCCGAGTCGTAGGGCAGCCCGAGCCGTACCAGCAGGTCTGCCCACCCCATCACGCCGAGCCCGATGCGCCGGATGCGCTTCGCGAGGTCGTCGATCTCCGCGAGCGGATAGCGGTTCGCGTCGATCACATTGTCGAGAAAGTGGGTGCAGAGGTGCACCGCCGTGCGCAGGCGATCCCAATCCACGTCCCCGTCCCGCGCGAACCCGCCGACGTTGATGGACCCCAGGTTGCACACATCGTAGGGGAGCAGCGGCTGCTCGCCGCAGGGGTTCGTCGCCTCGTAGCTGCCGAGACGAGGGACCGGGTTGTAGTGGTTGGCGCGGTCGATGAAGTACACCCCCGGCTCGCCCGTCTTCCAGGCGCCGTGGACGATCTTGCGAAACACGTCACGGGCGTCGAGCTGACCTACCACCGCGCCATGGCGAGGGTGGATCAGGTCGTAGCTCGTGCCCTCCTCGACCGCCCGCATGAACGCGTCCGTGACGGCGACCGAGATGTTGAAGTTCGTCACCTGGGTGAGGTCGTCCTTGCAGGCGATGAACTCGAGGATGTCGGGATGGTCCACCCGCAGGATGCCCATGTTCGCGCCGCGGCGGGTGCCGCCTTGCTTGACCACGTCGGTCGAGGCGTCGTACAGCTTCATGAACGACACCGGGCCCGAGGCCACTCCCATCGTCGAGCGGACCACGTCGTTCTTGGGGCGCAGGTGCGAGAACGAAAAGCCGGTCCCGCCCCCCGACTGGTGCACCAGGGCCATGGCGCGGAGCGTGTCGTAGATGCCGCTCTGGCCGTTCGAGAGGCAATCGTCCACCGGCAGCACGAAGCAGGCAGACAGCTGCCCCAACGGTCGACCGGCGTTCATGAGAGTGGGGGAGTTCGGCATCCACACGCGCGTCGCCATCAGCTCGAAGAACGTCTCGGCGAGGCCCTCGACGGCCTTGTCGGAGGCGCCGTAGCGGCCGTCCGGCTCGGCGACGGTGCGGGCCACCCGCCAGAACAGGTCTTCGGGTTGCTCGACCGGCCTGCCCTGGTCGTCCTTCACCAGGTAGCGCCGCTCGAGCACGGTGATGGCGTTGGGGCTCAGATCGAGCGTCCCCTTGCGGGTGGAAGCAGTCATGCCGGCTCGTCCCTCTGCGGTGTGAGCTTGCTCACAAAGCGCGTGCTATGTGTGAATTTAACAGCGCGCAAAACAAAAAACGTGGAGCAGCAAGGTAGGCCGGGTGGCACGTCGGGGCAACACAGGCGAGAGCGCTGCCGGTACAACGCTTTTCAGCAATTCACATCACAAACCTGCTCGCACGATCGGGAACCGGCCCGCGCGATGCCGCTCCGCTTCCGCTACATAATGCTCCCACGTGACCCGGATCCGCTCCCGCAGGGCGTCGTCCACGCGTCGCGCCACGCGGGCAGGCACACCGACCAGCAACGACCCCGGCGGCACCCGGGTTCCCTCGGGCACCACCGCACCGGCAGCCACGACGCTCCCTGTGCCGACGTGCACGTCGTTCAGGAGAATGCTGCCCATGCCGATCAGGCAGTCGTCCTCCACGGTGCAGCCGTGCAGGATGGCCCGGTGGCCCACCCCGACCCGGGCGCCGATTCGCGCGGGCTTCCCTTCGTCCACATGGACGATGGTGCCGTCCTGCAGGTTCGTCGCCTCACCCACCATGATCGGCGCCATGTCGCCGCGCAGCACGGCGCCATACCAGACGCTGGCGCGCGCGCCCAGTGTCACGTCCCCCAGCACTACTGCGCCCGGGGCGATGAATGCAGTCGCGTGGATGTGGATTACTGCCTCACCGGCTCGAACCGCCACTGCACCCACGCGTCGACCGGCTCACCGTTCTTCTGCGCGGGGTTCCAACGCAGGTTACTCGCCATGTCCATGGCTTGATCGTTGAAGGTAGCGAGGTTGGATGGGCCGAACACGCGGGCCTCGAGCGTGGCGCCGTCGCGCGAGACATGGATCAGGAGAATAGCTTGCCGTGGCAGCATCGGCGCGTCGGCGGGGATCGGGATGCGCGTGGCGGAGAGCGGGACGGGCGGTGTGTCGAAGCAGATCTTGCCGTGGTTGTACTCGGGCCCGGGCGCGTCGCACGGGCCCGTCCCACTTTCCCCGCCGCCGACCGTGGCAGGCTCGAGCTCGACTTTGACGCTCAACGGCGCGCCCGGGGTGATCACGACCGGCCGCTCGTACGGCGCGAACCCCGCGGCCCGCACGGCGAGCGCGTACGTGCCGGGGGGCACGTCCCCCTGACCACGGAACGGCTGCCCGTTGAGCGTGACGCGGGCGCCTGCCGGCAGGCCCTGCAGCGTGAGCCGCCCCGGTGTTCCCGGCGCGACGGGCGGGTGCGTCGTCTCGCCCGCCGCGGGCCGCGTGGCAGCCGTGTCCGGAGCGGCGCCGGACGCGCCCGTGTCCCCCAGCAGCCGCTGCGCGAGCGTGTCCCTGAGGGTGGCGGTCACCGAGTCGGGCACCGCGGCGCGCGCGAAGAAGAGCAGACCCTTCTTGTAGGCATACAGGCCCGGGGCGCCGAGCGCCACGACGACGACGACGACCCAGAGGGCGATCCCCGCGCCCACGGAGCGGTGGTGCTCGACGGAGGCAGCGAGCCGCGCCCCCATCGGCGCGCCCGGCAGCGGCGTGGTGGGCGCGCCGGCGATGCGAGCGCCCGCGAGCGACGGGATCGCTCGGGTCGGCGCGGTCGCGAGCCCGACGGCCGCGAATCCGCCGCCCGCTTCCAGCGCCTGGACCAGATCGTCGGCGGTCTGGAAGCGATCGTCTGGGACCTTGGCCATCATCTTCCGGACGAGCTCGAACAGCGTGCGCTGGTCGTAGGTCTCGAGCGGCGGCGTGGGCACCTCCTCCATGATGTGCTTGTAGCCGATGGAGAAGGAGTCCTCGCCGTCGAACGGCACGCTGCCGGTGAGGCATTGGTAGGCGACGACGCCGAGCGAGTAGATGTCGCTGCGCCCGTCGAGTTGCTGCGCGCGGGCCTGTTCGGGGCTCATGTAGTGCGGGGTGCCGATCGACATGCCCGTGCCCGTGAGCTTTCCGCCCGTCGCCGCCTTGGCGATGCCGAAGTCCGTCACGACGGCCTGGCCGTGCTCGTCGAACATGATGTTGTCGGGCTTGATGTCGCGATGCACGATGCCGCCCTTATGCGCGTAGGCGAGCGCGCGCGCGACCTGCACGAGGACCTGGCGGATCTCGGCGGGGGGAAGCGAGCCGCGCGCCGCGAGGACGGACGCGAGCGGCTTGCCGCGCAGAAACTTCATGACGAAGTAGATCACCCGGCCGGACTTGCCGACCCGGTAGATCGGGATGATGCTGGGGTGCTCGAGCTTCGCCGAGGTGCGGGCCTCACGCTGAAACCGCTCGACGAATTCCTTGTCGAACGCGAGCGAGAACGGCAGGACCTTGATGGCGACCTCGCGCTCCAGCTGTTTCTCGCGCGCCTTGAAGACGATCGCCATGCCGCCCCGACCGAGCTCGTCGAGGATCTCGTACTCGTCCTTGAGCTGCTCCCGCACGAGCTCGAGCTCGGTCAGCTCTTGCGTATTCTGGATCGGCGTCGCCGCGAGATCCAGGCCGCAGGAGCGGCAGAACTTACTGGCGTCGTCGTTCTGAGTGCCGCAGCGGGAGCAATACATCCATTGTTCCGAGGAGTCGCGGAAACTTACGGGCGCGTCGGAGCGGGTGTCAACCGACTAGCGCGACACAATGACGAACTGGCGACGGCGCACGAGCGACGTGGCGGTCGCGGGGTCGCGGATCTCGACGGCGAGAACGTAGCTCCCCTTGGACGCGTCGCGCAGATCGAGCGCGCGACGCACCCGCGTGACGGGACCGTCGGCCGGCGCGTCGAACTCGAACAAGACCGGCGCTTGTCCGCCACCGAACAGCCGGTGAAACAACGAGCGACGCCTGTCGCGCTCGAGCCGGACGATGGTGTGGTACGGCGCCCCCGACGCAAGCCCGTACACCTCGTAATACAGCTCGGCCGAGCCGCCCTCGGCGAAGCGTCCCAGCGGGTTCAGCGGCACCGTGTCCGACCCGGTCGTCCACGCGAGCCCCGAGCCCTGGCGGCCGAGCACGAGGTCGCTCGCGGCGAAGCGCGCGCCGTCGAGCGTGCCGACGGCGATCGAGTCACGGATCACGAGGTCGCCCGCGTCGCTGCCCGGCTCTTGGACCAGCAACCGATAGCGGTACGCCCCCGGCGGGACCGCAAGCGCGACCTGCCCGGTGAGATAAGCGCCCTGACGGAGCGGCGCCGCGGCGGCGAACACCCGGGTCGTATCGAGTCGCGCCACCAGGTTGTCGAGGCTGTCCGAGACGACCAACCGGAACGCGACGGGATAGAGGACGCGCGTCGAGTCCCCGGCCGGCGTCAGGCGCTGGCCCGGAATAGCGAACACGACGTGCAGCTCCTGTCCGGTGTGACCGCGCGCGCCGACGACGAAGTCCGACGCCAGCACCTCGAGCGGCGTGGTGAACGTCCGGCGGTAGCTATCGGTGGTCGTGCCCACGGTGATGCTGCGCTGGCCCAGGCTACGCTCGGCGGCGAGCACGCCCGCCGCGTTCGCCGAGCCGAGGGTGTTTCCCAATCGAGCGTACAGCGGATTGATGTCCGCCCGCGAGGCGAACAAGTCGCTGGCGAGAGGATCGAGGCCGCGCCGGCCGGTGAGCGCCAGCGCGCCGCGGAAGCCCGTAGACAGCGCGTCGGCCAGACTCTCCACCAGCTTGTAGTCCTGGACGTCCTCGCGCGCGACGAAGTGAAAGATCAGATCGCCGTCGGGCCGCCGGTACAGCCACGTCTCGTTCGGCTCGAGGCGGTCCAGCACGCGGGGGTAGGTCGCACGCTTGTCGGGCGAGCCGTGGCGCAGATAGATGACGCCGCGGTCGTCGAAGTCGCGCTGATCGGCGCGGTAGCGCTCGGTGATGTCGTAGTGCCGATGCCGGCTCACGAGCCGGAAGTTGTGCCAGGCGTAGAACCAGCGGCGGTAGTGCTCGGTCAGCCGCTCGCCCGGCTCACGCGCTTCGGCCACGTCGCGCTGCAGCCAAAACCGCTCGAGCCACGCCGCCCGCGGCCCGGGGGAAGTGAAGCCGTCGAACGGCGCCAGCTCGTCAGGGTGCGCCACCACGCCCAGGTCGGCGCGATACAACGCCAGCGCCTCCGGCGACCGCGCCAGGCGCGCCCCGGCGAAATAGGTCCGCCACCCGTCGGTCGGTCGTTGCGCGTAGTAGTAGCTCCGCGCGAGCTCGAGCAGGCCCAGCCCGGAGTCGCCACCGACGCCGAGGTAGGCCTGGAACGCCGCCAGCGCCGAGTCCGCTTCGCCGACCTCCCGCTCCACGCGGCCCCGCGCCAGCTGGATCTGCGCGTTTCCCCCCGCGGGTGACGCCGCCGCGAGCCGCACCGCCTGCAGCGCCACCTCGAGCCGTGGCTGGATGCGCTGGGCCAGCGCCGCGTTGGCGAGGTCGATGCTGGCCTGCGCGAAGCTCGGGTCGGCCTGCGTGGCCCGCGCCAGCGCCCGCGCCGCTTTGCTCAGATAGTCCTTGCCGAGCTGCTGGCGCAGGTTTTCGATCGCGAGCACGGCGTGCTCGCCCTGCGCCAGCTCGGCGAGCCCCAGCCCATACCAGGGGTAGGGCCAGTCGGGCCGGAGCTCCGCGGCCCATTCGAACTCCCCGGCTGCGTCGTCGTAATGTGACTTGGTGTTGGCGGTCTCTCCCAGCCGGTGGGCGATGAACCCGAGCCGGACGTGGACGAGCGGGTCGTCGCGGTGTTGCTTCGCCACCTGGATCATCGCGGCCTCGAGTCGCTTCAACGACAACGAATCGGTCACGCGCGCGAGCGAGTCCCGCAGCGCCTCGATCGCGGCGCGCTCGGTGGGTGACTGGGCGGTCAGGCGTAGGACGAGACTAACGGGTAAAGCAAGAAGGACGAACAGTGAGCGCCGCATGCTTCAATTATATCCCGGCAACGAGAACTGGGTTCATGCGCCCGGGAACGAGAACGGGTTCATGCGTCCGGGAACGAGAACGGGTTCATGCGCCCGGCAACGAGAACGGGTTCATGCGTCCAGGAACGAGAACGGGTTCATGCGTCCAGGAACGAGAACGGGTTCATGCGCCCGGCAACGAGAACGGGTTCATGCGTCCGGCAACGAGAACGGGTTCATGCGTCCAGTTCCCAGGCTAAAGCCTGGGCTCGGCACGACACTGTGCTAAAGCACACCACGCTGCAGCGTTGGGCTGCCGCCCACCCTTCAGGGTGGGAATCGATGGGCGTACATACCGCCCTCCCTCAGAAATCCGATGCAAACGCCATGTACAGCTGCGGGCGCCGCGCCGCCCCGGAGGGAGGATCGGCGAGCGGTACGGCGACGCCGAGCCGGAGCTGCACCAGGAAGTCGTAGTTCAACATCAGGTCGCCGGCGAGCTCGACGCCGGCCGAGCGAAGCCGCGTGAGCCGCGGCGCCGCGCCCGGGTCCCAGGCATCCCCGGCGTCGCCGAATATGTTGAGCCACAGCTTGTCGGCGCCGAACGGGAGGTGGCCGAGCGGCGCGTCGACGAGCGCGAGCGGCAGGCGGTACTCCACCGTCGCGGTCGCGGCGCGCCGCCCCCGCAGCTCGCCGCTGCGGTAGCCCCGCACCGGAAAATCGCGCGTCGCGCCGAGCGCCTGGCCGAACGTGAGACCCAGGGCGCCCGACGACACACCGCCCGCCTTGAAGAGCTCACCCAGCGACCCGCCGGTGGCCCCGGCGGCGAGACGGACGGCGAGCACATGGTGCGCGAACCCCCCAACGCCCGGGACATGAGCATACAGGCCAAGCCGCGAGCGGGCCTCGCTCGACCACCGGGCGCCCCCCGCCTCAGCGCGCCGCCGATACAGCGCCGACCAGCTGAACCCATCCTGCCGCGAGACGGCGAGCGGTGCGGACACGACGTGCGTCAGGGCGAACGTCGCCGACCCGCCCACCAGATCGTGACCGGCGCAGCCCGGGCAGATGTCGCTGAGCGACGTATCGGGGATCGTGACGAAGCGCGTGCTCTTGAACTCCGCGGCCAGGCGCACGCTCGCGAAGGTGCGCCACCGCCGCGCGACGAACGACATGCCGAGGGCGGCCTCCTGCGTACGCTCAGAAAGGATGACCGCGGCGAGCACATCGTCCCAGGTGCTCGACGCCGAAGCGTCGAGCGCCGGGTTTCCCAGGCCGCTCCATAGGGCCGCGAACGACCCGAGTGCGCGGAACGGCTGCGGCGCGACGAGGCCGGTGGCGAGGTAGGTGAACCGGCCGACGACATCGGCGCCGGCGGTGGCGCCGCCCCAGAACCGTCCGCTCGGCCCCGCATCGAGGAACAGGGGCACCCAGAAATGCGGCCGGAGCGAGGGCCATGCCGCATAGCCTGTCTCACGCGTTGCAACCGCCGGCGCGGAGTCGAACGCGACCGGCCGGTCGGCCGCCACGGGCGGCCCGGCCTCTCCGCCCGGCGCGCGCCGTAGCTCCCAGCCGCCGGCCGCGAGCGTGGCGTACAACAGCGTCCCGTCGGCGAGCGCCGTGGGCGCCCGGGCGCCCAGCGGCTCTGCCGTGAGGGGCTCGGCGCCAGTCGAGTCGCGCCAGCGGTACACTTGCGGGAATCCGGTCGGGTCGGTGACGAACAACAGGTCGCCTCCAGGCGTCCACGTCGGATCGGTGATCACGCCGGCCGACTCCCGCAACACCGTGCCGGCCTCGGGTGCATCGGCCGGCCAGCGCAGCAGCGCCCAGTGCCCGTTCGCGTTCCGCGTGCCCGCCACCCAGTGCCCGTCGGGAGAGGGCACGACCTCGCCCCACGTCACGCTCCCACCGGCAGGCCCGGGCGGAACGGGCAGCGCCGGGCGATTGCCGGCTGGGAGGAGCGCGATCACGGACAAGCGGCCCCCGCCGGCGCGAGGCGAGACGAGCCTCGCCCCGCGCGTCACGCGGCGCCATTGCCCGCCGGGCAGCCACCGGTACAGGTCGCTGTGCGCCTGCCAGCGGGATGTCCAGTCGAGCTGCGCGACGACGAGCGTGTCGCCGAGCCAGTCGTAACTGACCTCGGCGTTCACGCGGTGCGTGCGCAGGACGTGGAACCCCGTCGCGTCGAGCACCCGCAGTTCGCTCGGCCCCTTACCGTCGTCGCGCAGGTACGCGACGTAGCGGCCGTCGGGTGACGCTTGTGGCACCGGCTCGGTGCGGAGTGCGCGGTCGATGACGCGGGCGGTGGTGGCGGTCGCCCCCACCTGGGACGGAGGTCGAGTCGCCCTGGGCCATTCCGCCTGCAGCGAGCGACCGGGAGCGACGCGAGCGATCTGCCGCCCCACCCGATACGGGATCAGCTGGGCGGACGTCGCCTCCACGAACCGCGGCACGACGGAGTCCCCCGTTTGGCCCGCGAGGTAATGGAAGAAGCGGCTGCCGTACGCGTACGGTACGAGTCCGTCCGCCCACCGGGTGAAGAACACCGCATTCCATGGCGAACGCGACACGCCCGCGGCGCGATCGGCCGCGAGCAGCTGCGTGTGCAAGCTTCCCGTCACCCGCCCGCCGTTGGTGAACTTCGACTCGTAGTAGACCGCCAGGCCTTCGGTCACCCAACTGGGCTGATACTCGTTGGGAAACAGACCGGGGACGCGGCCGAAGACCGCCTGCAAACCGCCCCAGAAGCCCCGCACCCGGTCGAGGTGAAAGACGTGGGTGAGCTCGTGCGTCGTGACGAGCCGGAGCCAGCTGTCGTAGTGCTGCAACCCGGGCTCCGTGGCCGGGGGCGGGAGGAAGACATAGATGCGGTCGGACGGGAAGACGAGCGTCGCGCCGTTCGCCGCGTCGATGTCGTCCACGAGCGTCAGGTCGACCACCTGGCGCGGCGGGTGAAGCTCGGACGCGAGCAGCCGGTACGCACGTTCGGCCTCCCGCGCGGCGACGTCTGCTACGTCTCGGTAAGCCGGGCGGAAGTGAACGCGAAAATGGGGCGCGTGGAGGGTGCGCCAGGGGCCCGAGGGATCTTGAGCTTCGGCGCGGGGAGCGAGCATGGTCAAGAGAAGAATGCGGAGTGCGGAATGCGGAATGCGGAATATAAGTGGGAGGTCGAGCGCGCGCCTCGAGCCTTCCCTAAAACTCCGCGCTCCGCATTCCGCACTCCGCACTCTCACGGCTCCCTCGCCCGCTCGCGCAAGAACGCCTCGATCCCCCGAACCAGCCCTCGCGCATAGCGCGCTCGCCCCTCCTCGCTCAGCAACATCGCTTCCTGCTCGGGGACCATGATGAAGAGGCCCTCGGTGAGCGCCGCCGGCATCCACGTCGGACGCACGAGCGCATAGTCGCCGCGGCCCACGCCGAGGTCCCGCAGCCCGAGCTCCGCGACCAGGGCGCGCTCGAGCGCGCGCGCCAGGGGGGCGCTGCGAGGATGGAAGTAGTAGACGCTGGTGCCGTTATTCACGAACGGATTCACGCCATCCGGGAGCGCGTTGGCGTGAATCGAGACGAGCAGGTCCGCATCGTGCACCTCCGCGAAGTGGGTGCGCGGGAACAGCTCGACGGGCGTCGAGTCGGTACGCGTGAGCAGCACGGTCGCGCCTGCCCGCTCGAGCAGCGCCTTCGCGGTGTACGCGACGGCGAGGGTCGCCACCGGCTCCCACAGACCGGTCGGACCCTTGGCACCGACCGGAGGATGGCCTGGGTCGAGCACGATCAGGCGCCCCCTCAGGGGTCGGTCCGGATCGATCTCCGGCGGACGCCGTACCTCGAGCAGCAGGTCCCGCCCGTCGAACCGCGTCCGGTAGCCCCAGACGCGACGCGCTAACTCGACGGTGATCGTCACCTCGTCCGCCGCGGGCTGGGCATAGCTCATACGAGTGACGAGCGGATCGGTTCCGCCGTACTGCATCCAGTTGATGTCCGACGCCACGCCATAGAGCCGGAGCGTCAGGCTCCGCTCCTGCTCCGTGACCTGGAACGGCAGCTTCCCTGGGAGTGGCACGCGCAAGGTCACCGACGCCGGGCCGGGCTGGAGCCGCACCGACCCGACTACGCCCCCGGGCGGCGGGGTGCCCGCCGGAAGCGGTATCACGTCGGCGGCGTTCACCCATACGGCCGAGCTCTTCGAGAGCTGGAGGCGCACCTGATCGTTCCAGCGCCCCGAAAACACGGCTGTGGTCCCGGTGGGGAAGAACCAGTTGTACGTCCCCCCCGGCACCGACTTTCCTGGCGTCATGCTGTCCGTCGTGCCGGTGCGCACCGTGTCGTCGTTGAGCGCGATGACGGTGGGAAACGTCATGTCCAAGAGGCCGACCGTGAGCGGCCAGCGAGCGGTCGCGCTGTCTCGTCCCACCGCCACGTCGAGGGTCGCACAGGCGCTCTTGCCGTCCCGGCACAGCGCCGCGGCCGGCAGCCACGCGACGTAGCGGTCGGCCGCAGGGGGGAGGCGGTACGCCGCCGTGGTCGTGGCGAACGCCCTCACACCCCACGCGGGCTCCGCGGGAAGGGTGTCGGGAACGAACGGGATGGTGGCGCCCCACGGCAGCCGCAGCTGCACCGCGGCGCCGGGCGCCGCGCGCACGGCGAGCCGGATCCCTTCGCTGAGCGGCAGCGCGAGCGTGCCCGAGGGTGCGAAGCTCGTCGTATCGATCCACGCGGCGCGGCCCGCCGGCGGGCGGTAGCGGGGCGCGATCCGCGCGATCACATCCTGCAGTGCAGAATCGCCTGGCTCGCGGGCCACGAGTCGGAAGACGGCGATCGTGTCGTCGGGGAGTGGCACCCAGGCGAGCCACGCGCCGGTTGCGAGGACTGGCACGGGCGTCCCGTCGACGGTCAGGCTCGCCGGTCCCGCACCGCCACGCACCGCGCCGAACAGGAATGAGGAGTCGTGTGTTTGAATGATGTCCGTGGGGCCGGGGTACACGACGCTGACGTGCAGCGATTCCCTCCCGGGCGCCGGCGTGGCGCGCGGGCGTGCGGGCGCGACGCCGGGGCGCGCGCTCGCGCACCCGGCGATGCACAGCACCAGAGCTGCACCGAGCCATCGCACGGCGCGCAAGGTAGCATTGACCCTTTCGACGCGTCAATTTGCCCAATAGATTGGCAGGCCGTGCTTTTGCGCCATGTGGAGCAGCTCTTCCGGTGACCGTCTGTGCCTACTGCGGCCGCGAAAACGACGCCGGCGCGCAGTTCTGCATGGACTGCGGCAAGCCTATGGGTACTTCCACGGGTGTGCAGGCGGCGGGTTCGGCGCTGCCCGGGACGCGGGTCGTGGCGCCGCCGGTTGTCGCCCCGACGCGCCCTGAGGCCCTCACATGTCACTTCTGCGGGGGCCGCGCGAGCGGCCTGCTGCCTTTCTGTCCGCACTGCGGACGCCGCCTCACCGCTCCGGGGTCGGGCCCGAGCTGCGCGCGCTGCGGGTCGCCGGTCGCCGCCGGGACGAAGTTCTGCCCCACGTGTGGGGCACCGCTCGTCGGGCTGGCGCCCGCGCGCCGCTCGCCGGCAGCGGGGGCGGAGCCGCGGCCGGGAGCGACGATCGTGCTCGTGCTGCTCGATGACAACGGCGCCGCCGTCCAGCGCTTCGAGCGCCGCAGCCCCGACACCACGATCGGCCGCCAGGACGGTGATATCCGCTTCCCCGATGACGTGTTCCTCTCGCCGCTGCATGCGAAGATCTCCTGGGAGCAGGACGCGCTCGTGGTCCGCGACTTGGGCAGCCGGAACGGCACGTGGGTGTTCCTCGAGTCGGCGCATCGCCTCGCCGACGGCGACCTGCTGCTGATCGGCTCACAGGTGATCCGGTTCCGACGACTCGGGTATCCGGGACCGCACCCGCCGGATGCCGACGCGACGCGCCGCATGGGGAGCCTGATTCCGAGCGCCGACATCGCGAGCCTGACCCAGCTGCGCTCCGACGGCAGCGCGCGCGACGTGATTCAGCTCTCCCCCGGGCGGGACTTGGCCATCGGCCGCGAACAGGGCGACTGGATCTTCCCTTACGATCCTTCGATGAGCGCACGCCACGTGACGATCCGCTCGGAAGATGCCGACTTCGTCGTGGTAGACGCCAACAGCCGCAACGGCGTCGCGCTCGCCGCCCGGGCCGATATCCCGCTGCGCCACAACTCGCGCGTCCTGGTCGGCGACAAGCTGCTGCGCATCGAGCTTCCGACATGAAGACCTGTCCCGTCTGCTCGACCGAATACCCCGACGACGTGCGGTTCTGTCCGAACGACGGGCAGACGCTGCGGTCGTCGGCGCCTGGGCAGGATCTCGTCGGGCAGGTCGTGGCCGACCGCTACCACGTCCTCAAGAAGCTCGGCGAGGGGGGCATGGGGCAGGTGTATCTCGCCGAGCACGTGAAGATGGGGCGGAAGAGCGCCATCAAGGTGCTGAACCCCACGATGGTCTACGACCCCGACGCCGTCGCGCGCTTCAATCGCGAAGCGGCCAACGCGAGCCGCATCAGCCACCCCAGCGTCTGTGCCATCTACGACTTCGGCGAGACGGCGGAGGGCCTGATCTACCTCGCGATGGAGTTCGTCGAGGGAGAGCCGCTCACCGACGTGCTCGAGCGCGAGGGCGCCCTCTCAGTGGCCCGGGCGGTGAACATCTTCGTCCAGGTGTCGGACGCGCTGCAGGCCGCGCACGATATCGGCATCGTGCACCGCGACTTGAAGCCCGACAACATCATGCTCGCCCGGGGCCGCGACGGCTCGGACGTAGTGAAGGTCGTGGATTTCGGAATCGCGAAGGCCGTGGCGGGCGACGACAGCCAGAAGGTGACGAAGACCGGGCTGGTCATCGGCACGCCCGAGTTCATGAGCCCCGAGCAGCTGTCGGGGGACACGCTGGACGGCCGCAGCGACATCTACTCGCTCGCACTGGTGCTCTTCAAGATGGTGACGGGGAAACTGCCCTTCGCGGCGAGCACGGTGCAGGAGACGATGATCCAGCGGCTCACCGATGAGCCGCTCAAACTCGCGGCCGCGCGACCCGACCTGCGCTTCCCGCCCGGCCTGCAGGCGACGCTCGATGCGGCGCTCACCCGCAGCCCGGTAGATCGGTACCGGTCGGCCGCGAAGTTCGCGTCCGACGTGGCGGGCGTGACCGGGCTGACGCGCGGCAGCTCCGGCATCCCCCTTCCGGTGACCCGGGGGGACGCCGACGAACGCACCAAACTCCTTGTCTCCCTGTCGGCGGCGGCGCTCCAGGGACCCCCGCCGACACCGGTGTCTCTGCCAAAGAAGCGCTCCCTCGTACCCGTCATCGTGGGCGCCGTTGTCGTCCTGGCTGGCGGCGGGGCCGCGATGCTGGTGTTCGGCGGCGGCCGCCGAGCCGACAACGCCGCGGCCCTGGACACCGTGACGCGGGTCGCCGCGCCCCCCCCCGTGGACACCACCCCGCGCCAGCCGGTGCAGCCCGCGCGGCGCACCCCGGCCAGGATTCCGCCGGTCATTCGTCGAAAGCCTAAGATCGACGTCGCCCGCGCGCACGAGCTGCTCGACGATATCCTGTTCAAGCTGGAGCCTCGGACCGCCGCCATGGTCTTGGACTCCGCGCGACACATCTACAATACGCCCGACGTCACTCTCACGGACAAAGCGCTCGCCGCGTTCGTCGTCGGCAACGCGTATTTCCAGGCGAATGAACGCGAGAAAGGATGCGACTGGGTAAAGACCGCCGTGCAGCTCGATCCAGCGTCGCGGTCGTATCGCAACGTCCTTGCCCAGTGCCAAGGCTGACCATGTTCGGACGCTCTCCCAAGGCCGTCAAGATCCAGGTCTTCGCCAAGACCGACTTGGGGAAGACGCGCGACCACAACGAGGACCGCTTCCTCGTCGCGGATCTCACGCGTGGGGAGGCGTCGCTCCAGCCGGCGGTGCGAGAGCACGAGGTGGGCGAGCGCGGCTCGCTGTTCATCGTGGCCGACGGGATGGGCGGCGCCGCCGCGGGCGAGCTCGCCAGCGAAATGGCCACCGAGACCATCTACGAACAGATGACCCGGATGTGGGGGAACGAGAAGGACGTCACGCCGCAACGGTTCGCCTACCGGCTGAAGGAGGCGGTCGAGGTGGCCAACAGCCACATCCACTCGTACGCCAAGGCGCACCCCGAAGTCCGTGGGATGGGCACCACCACCACGGCCGTCGGCATCCTGAACGACCACGTCTACCTCACGCAAGTCGGCGACAGCCGGGCCTACTTGATCCGCGATGGGCAAGCCGTGCAACTCACGCGGGACCAGTCGCTGATGCAGCGACTCGTGGAAGCGGGTGAGCTCACCGAAGAAGAGGCCGCGCGCAGCGAGCGACGCAACATCATCCTCCAGGCACTCGGCCCGGATCCCAAGGTGAAGGTGGACCTCACCTACCAGGAAGTCCGCAGGGGCGACATCCTCGTGCTCTGCTCAGACGGTCTCTCGGGCCAGGTCAAGAAGGAGGAGATCGCCGAGATCGTGACCCGGGAACGGGATCTCCAGACGGCGTGCGACCGCCTCATCGCGCTCGCCAACGAGCGGGGCGGGCCGGACAACGTCACCGTGGTCATCGCGCGGTTCGACGGCGACGGACTGCGCTCGGCGGCGGCCGGCGAGGAGGTGGGCCACCAGGTCTACCCGCTGATCGACACCGAGACGAGCACCGAGCCCGTGCCCGTGTACCGGGGCAGCCGGCCGCCGGTGCCCGCGCGCGAGAATCGCTGGCGCGTCGTCGCGGCGGCCGTGCTCGCGGCGGCTGCGGTGGCCGTGGCCCTGTATCTCGCCACGCGGAGCCAGTGACCGCTCAGTTCAAGTTCCTCTCGGGCGCGCGCGCCGGGCAGGTCGAGACTTTCCGCAAGGCCTACATCGGGCTCGGCCGGCACCCTCTGTCGGACGTTCGCTTTGACGCCGAGCGCGACCTCGACGTCTCCTCGCGCCACGCCGCCATCGTGCGCCACGGCGCGACATTCCGGGTGCGCGACCTGGGCTCAAAGAACGGCACCTTCGTCAACGGCGCGCGCGTCACGGACGACGTGGTCCTGCAGGACGGCGACATCATCGGATTCGGGCCGAAGGGGCCGGCGGTGGAGTTCCGGGTGCTCGCGGCGGCCGGTGCGGCCGGCGGGTCGGGCATGGACGAGGTCTCGGCAGGCGCGCGCGTGCCGGCGGAGCGCAGCGCCGCGCCGCGCGATCAGTTCCAAGCCGTCCCGCCGGCAGACGCCGGACGCCGGTCGAGTGCTGCCGTGCGCATCGTGGCGGAAGTCGCGCGGCTGCGGCGCACGACCAAGGTGCTGATCGGCCTGCTGGCGCTAGTGGTGACGGGGTTCGGGTGGAGCCAGTGGACGGCCGCGCGCGACGCCCGCGAGCTCGCCGGGCTCCAGGCCCGCGCCGACAGTCTGAACCAGGAAGCCCAGCGCCTGCTCTCGCGCTTCCAGTCCGAGCTGCAGAGCGTCAAGGACGCGCTGCGCGAGTCGCACGCCGAGGTAGCGCGGTTGCGGGGCGAGCTCGCCGCGGCGAGCTCGGGCGGCGACGTGCACTCGGTCGCGCGGCTGCGTGCCCAGCTCGACACGGCGGCCGCGCGCCAGCGTGGCATCGCGGGCGCAGCGGCGGTCGATTACCGCGCCATTTCGCGGAACAATCAGGATGCGGTCGCGCTGCTCGTCGTCAAATACTCCGACGTCGAGCTGTTCACCGGGACCGCCTTCGCCGTGGACTCGCAGGGCACGCTGGTCACCAACAAGCACGTGCTCGTGGGCGAAGCGGGTGACCGCCGGCCGCTCGCGATCGCCGTCAAGTTCTCGGGCTCGAAGCAGTGGTTCCCGGGGCGGGTCATCGGCGTCGCCGATACGGCGGACGTCGGGGTGCTGCAAGTCGACGTGCGCGGCGGCACGCCGCGCGTGCTCGGCTTCGCCCGCGACGCGAACAGCCCGCAGCGGGGCGACCCCGTCGCCATCATGGGCTATCCGCTGGGCGAGGACCTGCCCATGGAGCGCCAGGGCCCGAGCGCCGTGGTGGCGGACCCCACGCTCACCGTGGGCACGGTGAGCAAGGTGCTGTCGAACGTCGTGCAGGTGGACGGCTACGGTGCGCCGGGCTCGTCGGGGAGCCCGATCTTCGATCGTGAAGGCCGCGTCGTCGCGGTGCTGTACGGGGGCAATCGGGAGTCGCAGGGAAAGATCATCTACGCGGTCCCGGCCAGCGCCGTCATCGCGTACTTGACCCAGATCGCGACGAAATAGGAAGCGTCACGGAAAGACGTCACGAGAATACGTCACGGAACAGCGTCACGGAGGTCCGTCAACGGTGTTTCGTGACGTCCTTCCGCGACGCCGTTTCGTGACGCCTTTCCGTGACGCCTCTCAGTGCAACCGCTCCGTTACCCATCTTGCAGCCGCTCTCTGCATTAAGGGCTGCCCGTGCCAGCCGCATACGACGGGCGCGCGGCCGGGGATCTGGCGCGCGAGCCGCGGATGCCCGAACAGCACCACCAGCTGGGCACTGGGAGTCAAGCGCCGGAGCGCGGCAAGCGAGCGGGGGCCGAGATCGGCGCGTCCCTTCCACGAACGCGGTTCGGCATACACCAGGATGATACGTTGCACGTTGCCCGTGGCACGTCGCACGACGGCCACCCCGTCCTCGCGCAGCGTCTGGTGGAAGACGTCGCGGGGGCCGACCGTGTACGGGCCCCCCACGTCGTCGTCGACGATCTCCACTGCCAGCGGCGCCCGGAGGCGCGGGGCCTCGCCCCGCAGCAGGTGTGCGGCGCGATCCGCCAGCCCGTCCGCGAACGCGCCATGCACCGCGACATCGGGCAGCCCCTGGTCGGCGCCCGCCGCCCAGGTCGCGACGGCGGCTTCGTAGCGCGCCAGCGCCTCGTCCGCGCGGGCCGTGGGGATGTCGGACCCGATCGCTCGGTCCAGCGCCGCGATCACGCTCCGGACGTCCTCCACGTACAAGAGCGCGTCGCACCCGGCCGCGACCGCCGTGACAGTGGCAGCGGGGACCGGCTGCGCCGCACTGGCGCCGGCCATGATCAGGGCATCCGTCACGACCAGCCCAGCGAAGTTGAGCGGGTCGCGGAGATAGCCGAGTATGTCGGGCGAGAAGCTCGCCGCCCGACCCGATGCGTCCCACGCGGGGAACGCCACGAATGCGCTCATCACGCTCCCCACGCCTGCCCGGATCGCGTACTCGAAGGGCGTGACGTCGAACTGCTGCAGCTCGGCAGCGGGCGTCGTGACCAGTGGCAGGGTCTCGTGTGAATCTCGCGTCGTGCGGCCGTGGCCCGGGTAGTGCTTTGCGCAGCCCAACACACCGTGCTCTTGCAGCCCGCGGATCCACACGGCCGCGTGCTCGCCGGCGCGCATCGGATCCGCGCCGAACGAGCGGGTCTGCACGATCGGGTTCTTGGCCTCCAAGTCCAGGTCGCACACGGGCGCGAACGCCCAGTTGATCCCGACCGACCGGGCCTCGGACCCGGTGATCACGCCGCACCCGCGCGTCGCGTCGAGGTCAGCCAGGTAACCGAGCGCGGCGGGTGGCGGCAGCTCGGTGAGCCCCTGCACCTGCTGGGCGACCCCCCGCTCCAGATCGGCGCCGAGCAACAACGGGCGCCCCGCCTGGCGCCGCAGCTCGCCGGTGAGCGCGGTGACCGTCGCGCGCGTTCCGCCGAAGATGATGAAGCCGCCGACCCCGGCGGCGAGAGCGGCGTCGATCTTTGCCTGCTCGTGGTCGAAACTCTGGCGCCGCCACCGCAGCGCCGGGAAGACGAGCCGGGCGAGCGAGCCGCTCACGCGGGGGTGACGTGGCCGAGCACTCGCGGGCCGCGGGCTCCGGTCGCCGCCGGGAGGTTGCCGGGCTTGCCGCAGACTGTCAGGAACCCGAGAAAGGCGAACGCCAGCGCCTCCTTCGCCTCACCGTCGAAGAAGAGCCGATCGAACGGCAGCAGCGGCCGCGGGCGCACGCGGGCGGCGAGCAGCTCGACGAGCACGGGGTTGCGGGCGCCGCCGCCCGAAATCACGAGCTCGATCTCCGGACCGGTGGGGGGCGGCGTCCACCGCTCGAGCGCCTGGGCGATCGTTTCTGCGGTGAGCGCCGTGGCGGTAGCCACGGCGTCGTTGTCGGAGCCGCCCGCCTGCCGCACCAGCCCGATCAGGCGGTCGGCGAACTCGATCCCGAAACGCTCGCGCCCCGTGCTCTTGGGCGGCGGCTGAGCGAAGTAGGCATCGGCGAGCAGCGCGTCGAGCACCTTGCGGCGGGGCTTGCCGCGGCGTGCGCGCGCGCCGTCCCGGTCGAACGGAGTGTCGGGGTCGAGGCGGCGGGTCACGGCGTCGATCACCGCCACTCCTGGCCCCGTGTCGAAGGCGAGGGCACCTTCGGCCATGCCCCGGCGCGGCACCCAGGTGACGTTCGCGATCCCGCCGATGTTGAGCAGCAGCCGACCGCGCTCGGGATGCCCGAACAGCATCACGTCCGCGAGCGGTACGAGCGGCGCACCCTGCCCGCCCGCGGCCACGTCGCGCGAGCGAAAGTCGCTCACCACCCGTACACCCACGCGCTCGGCGATCACCGCCGGATCTCCCAGCTGCAGCGTGGCGCGGCCGGGCTCGTGCCAGATCGTCTGACCATGCGAGGCGACGAACGCCAAGTCCTTGGGTGTGGTCTTGGTTCCGGCGAGGAGCTGGAGGATCGCGCCGGCGAAGCGCTCGCCCAACGCGACGTGGAGCAGCGTGAGATCCTTCGAGCCGCCGCGCGCGATGGCGTCGATTATCTGCGCGCGCTCCGGCGCGGCGTAGGGCTCCTGGCGGAAGGCGATCAGCTCCGCCTCGAGGGGAGCATCGCTCAGCCGGACGAGCGCCGTGGAGACGCCGTCGAGCGACGTGCCCGACATCACCCCGACGGCGAGGCAGCTCGTCACCGCGGGCGCACCGCCGGCGGGTCGCCGGCCGCCCCGCGCACGAACCCACCCGCCTGTTCGAGCAGCCGTTCGGCCTCGGCCTTGCCCACGCGCCGCCTCACCATCACGATCGCCAGCTTAACGCTGCCCCCGGCGGCCTCGATCGCGCGCCCTGCTGCCGCGCGGTCGACGCCGCCGCATTCCATGACGATGCGCTCCCCGCGGTCCCGCAGCTTGTCGCTCCACGACATCAAGTCCACCATCAGGTTGCCGTACGCACGCCCCTGCCGGATCATCGCGGCGGTCGAGATGGTGTTGAGCACGAGCTTGGTCGCGGTCCCCGCCTTCATGCGGGTGGACCCCGTGAGCGCCTCGGGGCCGACCTTGGGGAGGATCAACACGTCGCAGGTTTCGGCCAGGACCTGCGGCGGATCGGAGCACGAGAGGAGGCCGGTCACCGCACCGAGCGTTTGCGCGCGGCCGAGCGCCGCCCGCACGAACGGCGTCGTCCCGCTCGCCGCGATCCCGAGGACGAAGTCCCTCGGCGTGACCCGGGCATCGTCCATAGCGCGGGCGCCCGCGTTCACGTCGTCCTCGGCGCCTTCCAAGCCCTTCACGAGCGCCTGCAGCCCCCCGGCGATGATGCCCACCACCATCTCCGGCGGCGTACCGAACGTCGGCGGGCACTCGCTCGCGTCGAGCACGCCGAGCCGGCCCGATGTGCCCGCCCCCACGTAGACCAACCGCCCACCCTGCTTGAAAGCCTCGACCACGAGGTCGATCGCCCGCGCGATCTCGGCGCGCACGGCGCGCACCGCCGCCGCAATCGTGGCGTCCTCGGTGTTGATCAGGTCGACGATCTCCAGCGTAGCGGCGACGTCGATGCGCTCGGTGCGGGGGTTCCGCTGCTCGGTGAGGCGCGGGTCGAGGAAGTCGGGGGCGGTCATGAGGGTGTCAGGTGGCCCCCAAGTTAGGCGTTGACCCAAACTCGGGTCAACGTGCACAATTCACCATGCGCCAGATCCCGCTTGCCGTCCCCGCCGCCCTCGCCGTGCTCGCCGCCTGCGGCGGCTCGCGGCCGCCCGAGACGATCCCCGCGCCGCCTGCCGCGGCCGCCGCGCCGGCCGCCCACCCCACGGCTCCGGGCGCGCGCGCCGACGCGGTCGTCACGGGCCGGCCGATCATCCCGGACACGTGGTCGCTCACCGGCAAGGGAGTCCCGCAGTCGGGGCACCGCGCCATGGTCGTGTCGGGTCATCCGGTCGCGAGCCACGTCGGGATCGAGATCATCAAACAGGGCGGTAACGCCGTCGACGCCGCGGTGGCGGTCGGGTTCGCGCTCGCGGTCGTGCTCCCCGAGGCGGGCAACCTCGGCGGCGGCGGGTTCATCGTGTACCGCGACACCACCGGTCGCGTACGCGCGCTGGACTACCGCGAGATGGCGCCCGGCCGAGCCACCCGCGACATGTACATCGACTCGACCGGCAACCCCACCAAGCAGAGCCTGACCGGTCACCTCGCGTCGGGCGTCCCCGGCAGCGTGGCCGGGATGTACGAAGCCTGGAAGAACGCGGGACGCCTGCCCTGGGCGAAGCTGCTCGCCCCGGCGATTCGCCTCGCCCGCGAGCACACCCTCGACGTCGCGCGCAGCCGGTCGATCGCGGAAGAGGCTGAGCGGCTGTCGCTGTTCCCGGCGTCCGCGAAGCAGTTCCTCGTAGACGGCCACGCGCCCGCGCCCGGCACGAAGTTCCACCAGCCCGACCTCGCGCACACGCTGCAGCTCATCGCGGACTCCGGACCAGGCGTGTTCTACACGGGCCAGGTCGCGGACTTGATCGTCGCCGAGATGCAGCGCGGCCACGGGCTCATCTCCAAGGACGACCTCAAGCGCTATACGCCGAAGTGGCGCACCCCCGTCGAGATCACCTATCGTGGCTACGCGATCTACTCGATGCCGCCCGCGAGCTCGGGCGGCGTCACGCTGGGCGAGATCCTGAACATCATGGAGGGCTACGATACGCTGCCCCCCTTCGGCAGCCCGGGCTACGTCCACCTCGAGGTCGAAGCGATGCGGCGCGCCTTCATGGACCGCAACCGCTGGCTCGGTGACCCGGACTTCGTCGACATGCCGCTCGAGCGGCTGCTGTCGAAGTCGTACGCCGCGGAGCTGCGCGCCCAGATCCTGCCGGACCACGCGACGCCCACGCCCCCGGTCACCACATCGGGGAACGAGGGCACTGAGACGACGCATTACTCGATCGTCGACGCCGACGGCAACGCCGCCGCGGTCACGACGACGTTGAACGGGGGCTTCGGCAGCGCGGTCACCGTCGCGGGCGCGGGGTTCCTCCTGAACAACGAGATGGATGACTTTACCACCGCGCCCGGGAAGCCGAACATGTACGGGCTGATCCAGGGCGAGGCCAACGCTATCGCGCCTGGGAAGCGCATGCTGTCGGCGATGACGCCGTCGATCGTGCTGGGACGAGACGGCCGCCTGTTCATGGTGCTGGGGACGCCGGGCGGCCCGACCATCATCAACAGCGTGTATCAGGTGATCGTGAACGTGGTGGACCACGGTATGTCACTGGCGGACGCGGTGGCTGCCCCGCGCGTGCACCAGCAGGCGCTCCCGGACGTGGTCTTCTACGAGCGTGGCGGGCTCGCCGAGACGACGCTCGACGGCCTGCGCACCATGGGCTACCAGCTGCGCGAGCGAGGTCGCATGGGTGACATCGCGGCCATCGAACGAACCGCCGCCGGCTGGGTCGGGGTGGCCGATCCCAGACGGGGCGGCGGCGCGCTAGGGTACTGAAGGGCACGGCATGCCGTGCCCTTACCGCGTCAGGCGACCCGCTTCACCGTCAGCGGCTTGTTCAGCTTGATGGTGATCGCCGCCCCCTTGGGGAGTATGATGTCGATGTCGCGCGAAGCCCGCGCCGCGGCGGCACCGGCGGCGGCGCCTACCGCGCCCCCGATCACGGCACCCTTCGCGTTCTTGCCGAGCAGCTTGCCGACGAGGGCCCCCGCGACTGCACCGCCACCCACCTTCGCGGCGTCGGCTTTGGTGACGCCGCGTCCCTTCATCACAGTGTCCATCGACTCGACGGTCGCGTCCACGGCGTAACTGGTGCCGCGCACGCTGACGCTCTTCACGTCGAGGGTGAGCTGCCCGCTTGAGTTGGGATTGGGCGCAGGCTCGGCGGCGACGATCGTTCCCTGTACTGCCGACCCCGCCGGAATCACAACGTGTCCTGCCGCGTCCTTCACGTCCTGGCCCACGGTCGCCGTGAAGGCGTCACCCGCCTTCGCCTGCCGCGTGCTGATCGACTCGCTCACGGCGAGCGGCACACGGGTCCCGGCCGCTGCCGTCAGCGTCGTTGGCGCCGCAGGTTTGGGAGCCGGGGGCTTGGTCGCCGGTTGGGACGTCTTATTCTCGGGCGCGGGCTTGGCGGCCTCCGTCGGGGGCGGGGGCACGTCTTTCATCGCGGCCGTCGACTCGGTCGGGGCGAGCGTCAAGTTGCGCGCGGTGGAGTCGGCCGACTGGTTCGCCTGGTCACTCTTGACGCACCCGGCCAAAGCCACGGCGGTCAGCACCGCGACAAGGTGCGAGGAGTGCTTCTGAAGCGTGATCATTTATTCCCTCTCTCGTGGTTTCGCTGAACCCTACTATTCGCTGGACCCTAATACTCGCTGGACCCTAATATAGGAAGACGCCCCTTGAAGTTCCCAGGCTGAAGCCTGGGCTCGGCACTGCACTGTGCTAAAGCACATACGCAATGTCCTTTAGGACAGCGCAGCGCCGAGCCCACCCTTCAGGGTGGGAACGGGGGGACGGCTAGAGGCGGCTCTTCAGAAACTCCGGCGTCAGCCCTTGCAGCCACCCCGCGAGCAGGGTGAAGCGATCGGTGACGAGGAGGATACCCAGCAGGACGAGCAGCGCTCCGGCGATACGGTCCACCCAGACGATGTAGGGGCGGAACCGCTGGAACCAGCCGAGGAAGCGGTCCAGCGCGAGCGCCGTGATGACGAAGGGGATGGCGAGCCCCAGGGCGTAGACGCCGAGCAGGGCGGTGCCGTGCGCTACGCTGGCCTGGGCGGCGGCGAGGGTGAGAATCGCGCCCAGGATCGGCCCGATGCAGGGAGTCCAGGCGGCGCCGAACGTGATGCCCACGAACGCAGACCCGAGATAGCCGAGCGGCTTGTGGGCCAGCTCGAGCCGCCGCTCGCGCATGAGGAACGCCGGCCGGACGATGCCGAGCAGGTACAACCCGAACAGGACGACCACGACCCCGCCGATGCGTCCGATCCACACCTGGGAGCGCAGCAGCAGCACGCCGAGGGCGGACGCCGTGGCGCCGAGGGCGATGAAGATGAGGGAGAAGCCGGCCACGAACCACAGCGCGTGCGCCAGCGCTGTGCCACGCCGCGCCTCGACCTCTTCGAGCGACAGTCCGGTGAGGAATCCCACGTAGCTCGGGATGAGCGGCAAGACGCAGGGAGAGAGAAAGCTCAGCAGCCCGGCGACGAACGCCAGCGCGACCGAAGGGATCACCCGCAGAAGCACACCGCCGAGACGACGGTCGTCCAGCGGCCGTCGTCGCCGCACTCGGCGGTGGAGGTGACGTTCATCGTGCGGACGATCTCCCCCGACAGGAGCCACTGCTCCCGGCGCTCGTCCCAGGCCGACCCCGAGTCGAACGGCACGCCCAGCACGGTCGCGAGCATCGAGGCGGCGAGGTCTTCCGCATACTCTCCGGCCGTGACCTCGTTCTGACCGTAGCTGTGGTGCTCGGAGATGTAGCCGTGATGGGTCGGGTCGGCTGGCATCGCCACGCCGATGGAGGCGGCGACGAGGCGGCTCGGTTCGTTGGTGGAGGACTCGGCGATGACGGCGAACACGACTTGCCCGGGCTGCATGAGCGAGAGACCCTCTTCCCGATCCACCAGCTCGCAGTGGGGTGGGAAGATCGAGCTCACCCGCACGAGGTTGAAGTTGGCGAGATGGGCGTCCCGCAGCGCCATCTCGAAACTCGTGAGTTTTTCCCGGTGCCGACCGACGCCCTTGGTGAGAAAGGCCTTGGTGGGCACGAACATTCGCGACTCGATCAACCCGTCACCTCCTTTCAGCTTTCATACCACACCGCCGCCCCCACCGCTACCGGGGGCTCCGGGTCGCCCGTGCGGTCGGCCGTCGCCTGCATCACCTGCTCGATGACCGCCGCCGGCGAGAGCCCTGTCTCGACCACTTCCACGCGCGACTGCCCGCGCTCCTTGCCGCGCACGACCAGCATGTAGCGTGCCGTGTAGACGCGCAACCGTCCACCGCCCTCCGTGGGCCGGCGCGCGACCACCGCCGTGCCCCACTCCCGCCCTTCTCGCTTGAGCGGCCGGAACAGATAGATCGTCTCGATCTCGGCGGGCGGCACGTGCCTGGCGACCGCTTCGGCGAGCTTCGCCCACCCCGGCCCCCGGCCCGGCACTACCGGAGGACGGTCGCCGGGGCCTGCGCTTGCTCCCATCGTTCCACGTAGAACCGCAGCACGTGCATGAAGTCCTGCGCGTTCGTCACGACTCCGTACGCCTGATGCGTGCCGCGATCGCGCAGCTTGTTCACGACGAACTCGGTCTGGTCGACGCAGATCGTCGTCAGCGGACGCAGCTCGTCGGGCGGGGCCGCATCCACGAACGCGGGCAGCATGTTGCCGACGGCGATCGCGTGTAGGGCGGTCGCCACAAATACGGCGAACGTGGCCTGGGCGGTGAACTGCCGCATAGCGTCCTGCGCGGCGAGGGTGTCGGCCAGGACCTCGGGGAGCGGTCCGTCGTCGCGGATCGAGCCCGCGAGCACGAACGGCACGCCGTGCGTCACCAGCGCGTGCATGATCCCCGCGGTGACGATGCCCTGCCGCACCGCCGCCGCGATCCCGCCCGCGCGCCGGATCGCGTTGATCGCGCGCATGTGGAGCGCGTGACCTCCTTCCACCCCCTCACCCGAGCTCGACATCCCGAGCGTGGTGCCGAAGATCGCCGCCTCGAGGTCGTGCACGGCCACGGCGTTCCCCCCCAGGAACGCCTGCACGTAGCCATTGCGCACGAACCAGACCATGTCCTCGCGCGCCCGCGCGTGCACCAGCGCCGGCCCCACGACCCAAAGGATCTTCCCGCCCCGCTGCTTCTCCTCGCCGAGCAGCTGCGCCAGCACGGCGTAGTCCACCGGGCGCTCGCGCGACACTGCGGTCTGCATGAAGCCGAACTCGTTCGCGCTGTGGCTGCCGCCGAGGAAGCCTTCGGAATGAACGAGGATGCCCTGGCTGCCGTCCTCATCGGTGCCCACCGCCACCAGTTGGCCCTGCCGCACTCGGCGCGGCTCGGTGACGAGAAGGTCGCCCGTGGGGTGGCGCACGATGACGCAGTCCATCCGCGGCAGCCGCGGCCGGCGCCACGCGCCTGCCGCGCGCACGTAGGTGGGGAGATTCGTAGTGGAAAAAAAGCCCTCGGGCAGGACCCCGTCGGCCGGGGCGGGCTCGAAGCGCGCATCGGGCGCGCTCGCGAGCGGCGGGGCGGCGAAGTCGGGTGGTCGATACTGGAAGCGGGGGCGAGCGGTCACTGGAGGGTCATAATACGCGGCACGAATCGCCTCACGCAACCGTCGGGCGTCACAGCAATGAAACAGGATCGCGGTCCGCGACGACCGCGCCTCTCGCGCCCGGACCGCGCCCGCGCCCCCAGGCCCGCACCACCCGTCCGATCGGCCGGGCCTCCGGCGACTTGATGAGCACGTGCCAGCGCCACTGCCCTTTCAGCCGCATGATCGGGCACGGCGCGGGCCCCAAGACGGTGAGCGCGCCGCCGAGCTGCTCCGCGTTCGCGCGCCTGAGCCACGCCGCGACCCGCTCGGCCGCTTCCTGGGCGAGCCGCTCGTCCGCATGCACCGCCACAAAGCGCGCCAGCCCCACGTGCGGCGGGTACGCGGGGTTGGGAGGTGCGCGCAACGGCAGCTCGGCGGCGGCGAAGCCGGCAACCGAGTGAGCTGCGGCTGCCCGAATCGCGTGGTGGTCCGGGGCCCGAGTCTGCACGAAGACGCGGCCGCCCTTGGGACCGCGGCCTGCCCGGCCCGCCACTTGCGCCACCAGCTGAAACGTGCGCTCGGCGGCCCGGAAGTCGGGCAGGTTGAGGCCCGTATCCGCGTCCACCACTCCAACGACCGTCACGTTGGGGAAGTCCAGCCCCTTTGCGATCATTTGGGTGCCGAGCAGGATGTCGAGCTTCCCCTGTGCCATGCGCTCCAGGATCCGGTGATGCGCCCACTTCGTGCTGGTGGTATCGAGATCCATGCGGGCGACGCGGGCCTCCGGAAACCGCAGGCCCACGAAGTGCTCGAGCTGCTGCGTGCCGAGCCCGCGCATGCGCTGGGGCTCCTTGCCGCACACCCCGCAACCTGTGGGAACTGGTGCTTCGTGCCCGCAGTAGTGACAGCGCAGCACGCGCGGCGTCTGGTGGACGGTGAGGGCGATGGCGCAGTGCGGGCACTGGCGCACGTCGCCGCATGCGGGACACTGGAGGTACGTCGCAAAGCCGCGGCGGTTCAAGAGGAGAATGACCTGCTCGGTGCGGGCGAGCGCCCCACGCACGGCCTGATCGAGCGGCTCGGTCCAAGGGATTCCCGGAGCCTCCGGGACGCGGCGCGCGCTCCGCAGATCGACCACCTCGACCGGGGGGAGCGGACGCGCGCCGATGCGCTCCGGCAGCTCGAAGGTGCAGACCCGCCCCGTGTGGGCGAGCTGCAGCGTTTCGAGCGAGGGCGTGGCGCTGCCGAGGATCAGCCGGGCGCCCTCCAGCCGAGCCCGTGCCAGCGCCACGTCGCGGGCGTGGTAGCGCGGCGCCGTCCCCTGCTTGTAGCTCGCCTCATGCTCCTCGTCGACCACGATGGTGGCGAGCCGCTGCACCGGCGCGAACACCGCGGAACGGGGTCCCACCGCCACACGGCGCTCTCCCCGCCGCAGCGCCCGCCAGGCGTCGGCGCGCTCGCCGTCCGACAGCCCCGAGTGGAGGACCGCGACCTGGTCCCCGAACACGCCGCGCACCCGGGCCACGGTTTGGGGGGTGAGCGCGATCTCGGGGACGAGGAGGATCGCGCCGTTACCCGACGCGACGACGCTACGTAGCAGGTCAAGGTAGACGAGCGTCTTGCCCGACCCCGTCACGCCGTGAATCAGCACCGGAACATCGGGGGACGTTGCGGCGATTCCGTCCACGACCCGACGCTGCGCCTCGGTGAGCACGGGCGGCGGCGGCGACGCGAGACCGGTGAACGGGTCGCGCGGGCGCGGCACGTCGCTGTAGCGAGCGAGCCGCTGCTTCACTAGACCGTCGAGCACGGTGGGCGACAGCCCGAGCCGGGTCACCAGGTGACGCAGCGGCGCCGATCCACCCAGCGCCTCGAGCGCCTCGTACACCACGCGACGCTTGGGCGCGCGCTTGAACGCCTGCTCGCGCTCGAGCAGCGAGGGGAGAGCCTGTGTGAGAACCACGACCCGCTCGACCTGCTCGGCGGGTCCGGCGGGCCGACGCACGCTCCACAGCAGGCCAGGCAGCAGCGCCCGGAGCGCGAGGCCGAGCGGCGCGCCGTAATATCGGCTGATCCAGCGACCCAGCTGGACCAACGCCGGGCTGAGCGCGGGCTCGGCGTCGGGCGCGGCCGCGATCGGCTTTGCCGGAACGCCGGGCGCGGGGACGTCGACCGCTACGACGAGGCCGACCACCTGCCGTCGCTGCACCGGCACCACCACGCGCGACCCCGGCACGACGCGCTCGACGAGGGCGGTCGGCACTTCGTAGGTGTAGGTGCGGGGAACCGGGACCGGGAGGACGACCTCGACATAGCGCGGCTGCAGCCGCGGCTCGGCACCTACGGCTGAAGCCGCTCTCAGCGGCAGACGCCGAGCCGCGAGTTCACTCGCGCTCAACGCACCTCAGGGACCACGTTCGGACCGCCGCCGGACACCCAGCCCCGGTCCGGTGGGGAGGCGGATCTCCCCCCCGTCGATCGTAGCGCCGACGAACGGGTCGTTCGCGGTGAGCGCCGCGCCGTCCAGATCCGCCGCGTCGACGAGCGGCGTGAAATGCGCCGCAGCGGTGATGCCGAGCGAGGATTCGATCATGCACCCGACCATCACCAGCATCCCGTGCGCCCGGGCCGTCGCAATCATGCGAAGCGCCTCCCGCAGCGAGCCGCACTTGGCCAGCTTGATGTTGATGCCGTCCGCCGCATCCACCACGCGGGGGATGTCGGCAGCTGTCAGGCAGCTCTCGTCCACCACGACGGGGAGGACCCCGCGGCGGCGCACGGCCGCTGTTCCCTCGAGGTCGTCGGGCGGCAGCGGCTGCTCCACGAATTCCACTCCGTATTCCCTCAGGACCGGCAGCATCGCCATCGCCCGCTCGCGCGTCCAGCCGGCGTTCGCGTCCACTCGGATCGGCTTGTCGGTCACGTCCCGGATCACGCCCAGGATCTCCTCGTCGCGATCGGTTCCGAGCTTGACCTTGAGGATGGGATAGGCCGACGCCTCGGCTACCTTGCGGCGGATCTGCTCCGCCGTGTCGATCCCGATGGTAAAGGAAGAGCGCGGCGCCTTTGCGGGATCGAGACCCCATAACCGCCACAGCGGTTGACCCAGGCGTTTCCCGACGAGGTCGTGCAGCGCCGCCGAAACCGCTGCGCGGGCCGCCCCGTTCTTCGGCACGACCTGGGCGAACCGCGCCTCCGCCGCTTCTAGATCGAACGGGTCCTTGGGCAGATACGGTTCGAGCTTCTTGAGCGCCGCGAGGACGGTGTCCGCCGTTTCGCCGTAGTACTTGGAGGGATCGGCTTCGCCCCACCCCTCGGCGCTGTCCGCGTCGCTCAGCCGAACCCAGACCACGCGGTAATCATCGCCGCCCCCGCGCGCGATGACGAACGGGTGCTTCGTCTTCAGGGTGACGACGTCGGCGGTGAGCGTCAGGGGCATCGCGGCTGAAGTATCGAGGAGGCCGCCCTAGTCAGGCAAGCGCGCGCACATGAGCGCGCGCACCCGCCGCGAGGAGGTCGAGCCGATAGCCGCCCTCGAGCACGCACACCACCGGCGCCGGAGCGACGCGCTCGCGCAACAGCGCCGTCCAGCGCGCCATGTCTTCGGGCTCGAGCGTGAAGCCGCCGAGCGGGTCGCCGTTGAGCGAGTCGAATCCGGCAGATACCAGCAGCAGGTCGGGCGGCCACCCCTCCAGGGCGGCGTCCACCGCAACGAGGAGATCGCGCGCGTACACCTGCCGCGGCAGCCCCGGCGGGCGTGGGACGTTGAACACGTTACCAACCCCGCGCTCGTCCTCGGCACCGGTGCCGGGATACCAGGGATACTGATGCATCGAGACGTAGCGGAGGGATGCGTCGCGCTCGACCAGCGCCTGAGTCCCGTTCCCGTGATGCACATCCCAGTCCACGATCAAGACGCGGGCCTTGCCGAGCTGCTGCGCGTGCCGCGCGGCCACCACAGCGTTGTTGATGAGGCAGAACCCCATCGCGCGCGCCGCGAGAGCGTGGTGCCCGGGCGGCCGGGTGGCGCCGAAGGCGGAGCCGGTCGCGATCCCTCGCTCCACGGCGTCGAGGGCCACCCCCGCCGCGGCGACGGCCGCATCCCAGCTGGCGCCGCTCATCGCCGTGTCGGCGTCGAGCACGCCACCGCCCTGGAGGGCCAGCCGCTCGAGGCCGTCGAGGTAGTGCGCGGGGTGCACGCGCTCGAGCGCTGCTCGCGTGGCGGGTCGCGCCTCGCACCACTCGACGACGGACGCCATGTCGGCCGCCCGCAGCGCCTCGAGCACCGCGACGATGCGCTCGGGACGCTCGGGGTGTCCGGGGCCCGGGTTGTGACGCTGGCAAGCCGGGTGGAAAAGGACAGGAACAGCCACGCTTGTCCTAGTTATGCAGCTCTCTGCCTTGCAACAACGCGCGAAGCGACTCCACCTCCGCCTGCATCTCGCGCCGCGCCTGCTCGAGCTCGGCGATCGCGCGACGGTACCGACGCCAGCTGAGCACGACCAGGACCGCGGCGAGGCCGCAGGCGGCGCCGCTCACGATCAGCCCGGGGCGCCCGAGACTGAGGCCCGAATAGAGGAACAGCAGCGCGTCGAGCGCGAGAAAGCCGACGGCGAGCGTCGTGAGCGCCCGGCTGAGAGACCTCATCGCACCGGCTGTCGACGCGCCGGGAGAACGATGAAGGGGGAGTTGGCGACGGCGCCGAGTGCGGCGAGTGTGGTCGATTCGTCCAGCACCTGCCCCCCCTTGAACTTCACGACGTAGTCCTCCACGCGCACACTGCGCCGCTTCAACGCCTCAGTGAGCGCGTGGCGCTTCAAGTCCGCGATCGTCGTCGTCGGCGCCACCGCGAGCGATACCTGGTCCCAGACGTCGGTCACCATGACCCGAACCGGAAGCCGCGCATCGACGGCCGTCGTCACACGACCGCGACGCCGCCCTCGAGGGGCAGCGTCGAGAGGAACCGGTCCACCGCCTGGTCGAAAAACAGGGTAGACGCCCGCACCTGCGTCTTCCCGCCCGCATCCGAGCGCACGCTGAAAACCACCTCTTCCCCCCCCTGCCCGCGCAGCACCAGGAACCCCGGGCCCTCCCGCTCTACGAACGCGGCGGCGTTGGGGACCCGCTCGGCGAAGAAGCGCTGGGCCGCCGCGAGCACCTGCTCCGCCGGCAGGGCCACGGTGGTGGTGTGGGTCATGACCGGCGCAGGATCGTGATCCCGGTCGGTTGGAGCGGGACCGCGACGCTCGCCACACTCGTCTTCGTCTGCAGGTCGATCACATTCACGGCGCCGGGATCCACGCCCTTGCTCTCCTGAGAGATGAAGGCGTAGCGGCTGTCGGGGGAGTACGCCACGCCGTGGGGGAACGGCTTGGTCGTGGGGATCCGCGCCACCTCTGCCAGCGTGGCGGCATCGATGAGCGAGACGCTCTGATCCTTCTTGTTCGTCACGATCACCCACTTGCCGTCGGGCGAAGGCTCCACGTTGTATGCGCCGTGCCCCGCACGGATCGCCTTCACGAGGTCGAGCGTCCCGGCGTCGAGCACCATCAGCTCGTCGCTGTGGTTGCAGGCGACGTACAACCGCGTGTCGTCCGGCGACACCGAGACAAACGTGGGCATGCACGCGTCGTGCAGCGCCGTCCTCCGCGACCCCCCCTGCGCCCCGCCGTGCCCCATCTTCATCGGCATCGCCTGCGGCAGCATCCCCTCGCCCGTCTTGTGGCGGCGTGCGATCGCCAGCGAAGCACGGTCGATCTCCAGCACCTCATCCGAGTTCATGCAGGTTACGTAGACCTTCGTCCCGGCGTGGTTCACCTTCACGCCGTGGGGCATGTCGCACGCCGGGAGGTTCGTCAACGTGACCATCTGCGGCGTGTACACGATCGAGACGACGTTCATCCGCGGATGGTCGCCGTGAAAGTCGGAGTTCGCCACGAAGGCGAGCTCGCCATCCGGCGTGAGCGAGATGGTCGTCGGGAACATCTCGACGGGCGCCTTCCCAACCACCGTGTCCCCGTCCACGGCCATCTTCCAGAGCGTGCCATAAGGCGTGCCATGGGCGATCGTGACGTACCAATACTTACCGTCCGGCGAGACCGTGACGTTGTGCGGACCGTCGATGTCGGCGGGCATGATACCCACCGGGACGACCTTCACGGTCTTGAGTGCGACGCCGTCCCAGGTCAGTTGGGAGACGATGTCGCCCGACTCGCTGGACACGAAGATGCGGTAGCTGGGCGCGTCGCCGGGCGCCACTCCTCCGAGCCAGACGCCCAGGGCCAGCCAAACGGGAAGGTGCCGGTTCACGAACAACCTCGCGCAGACGAGCGGGAAAGATAACTCCGTCATCCTGACAAACCACCCGGCAAACGCGGCAGGCCGGCTTGCCATCTCGGCAAGCCGCGGCCCTCGTCCAGCGGCACGCCGGTTGCTCGGCGCCCCGGCGGGAAGACAGTCCCGAACCACGTCCTCATAAGGAGGTCCTGCTTATGTTCGTCACAACTCGTAACTCGAGGGAGCCCGCGCTGGATGGGAATACCCTCGAGCGCCGGGTCGAGCGGACCTATGGCACGTTCGAGCGGAGCTTCACGCTGCCCGCGACCGTCGACGCCAATGGCATTAAGGCGACGTACGAGCACGGCGTCCTGACGGTGACGCTGCCGAAGGTCGAGAAGGCGAAGCCCCGGCAGATCGACGTACAGGTTGCGTCGAAGTAAGGGATGGAAGACTCAGTCGGTTGACTGACCCCGGGCCGGCGGTCCGGGGTCAGCCGCTCCGAGCAGCTCCTGTAGCTTTTCCTCCACCTGCGAATTCGGCACCGCCGTCGCCCCCGCCTCGCGGGCAGTCCGCAGCAGATCCGCCCGTACATGCGAGCCGTAGGCCAGGACCGCGGTGCCGCACGCGACGAGCCTGTTGATACGGTCCGTCAACCCCGCCGGCTCGATCTCGAGCACGGCGAGCTCGCACGCCGCCTCGTCACGCGTCACCTCCGCCCCGGCGGCGACGACGACGCGAGCGAGCTTTGAGCGGAACACGAGGTCCCGCGTCGCCAGGAACACCTGTTTAGGCATCGAGCGGCGTCGCCCGCGCCACCACCTGGACGGGGGCAGGATGGCGGCGCAACAGGTCCCGCAGCCCTCGCGCCGGCTTTACGACCACCACGGCGTCGCCGGGTGCGGGGTCCCGCAGGCCGTCCAGGATCAGGAACAACGCCGCGGTCGGCTCGACCGGCGGGACGGCCACCCGATAGGCACGACCGTGCCAAGGAATCTCGATCTCTTTGCCGCGCGCGCCCGAGTCGTCCAAGGCCACGAAGAAATCGTCGTCGACCTTCCAGACTTCGTCCTCCACGCTTTCCCCCGACCGATAGAACAGCGGGTCGAAGGGCTGGCCCTCGTGGCGCTTGAAGTTCTCCTCCGCCGCCCAGTCGTAGGCCTCGAGGCGGGAGATATGTGCGCGCCACTCGAGGTGGTGTCGCAGTTCGTGAGTGAGCGTCTCCCACGCCTCGGCGCGCCAGTCGAAATCCCCGAGGCGTGCGAGCGCGGCGAACGAGCCGTGATAGAGAACGACGCGCGATTGCAGATCGGCCCCGCTGCCGCTCCATTCGAGCGGGATGCATTCACCCAACGTATACACGTCGCCGCGCCGCGGATGCGGCAACGCCTTCGGGCTCACTTCGATCGCGACGATGCCATCCGAGAATTCGGCGGGCACGTCGCGGGCGAGACGGTCGATCATGGCGCGGAAGTCGTCGAGGTGCATGCAAGGGGGGCTACACCTTGAGCCGTTCCTGCAGATAGCCAACCAGCCGGTCGCTCGCCACCCGATCCTGCTTCAGCGTGTCGCGATCCCGTACCGTGACCGTTCCGTCCGCGGTAGACTGGCCGTCCACCGTGATCCCGAAGGGCGTGCCGGCTTCGTCCTGCCGCCGGTAGCGGCGGCCGATCGAGCCGCCGTCGTCGTAGAACACGTTGTAGTGCTTGCGCAGGTCGTCGTAGACGCGGCGCGCCAGCTCGGGCATCCCGTCCTTGTTGACGAGGGGGAACACCGCCGCTTTGAGCGGTGCGATCGCCGGATGTACGCGCAACACCACGCGCTTCTCACCTGCAACGTCCTCCTCGTGGTAGGCGTCCACCATCACCACGAGGGCGGTGCGGTCGGCGCCGGCTGAGGTCTCCACGACGTACGGGATGAACCGCTCGTTCGTGGCGGTGTCCAGGTACTCGAGCTTCTTGCCCGAGAATTCCTGGTGGCGCGACAGATCGAAGTTGGTGCGGTTGTGAATGCCCTCGAACTCCTGCCACCCGAAGGGGAACTCGTACTGGATGTCGTAGGCGTCCTTGGCGTAGTGCGCGAGCTCATCCTTGGTGTGCTGGTGAAACCGCAGCTTCTCGGGGCGGATGCCGAGCCCGACGAGCCACTTCAGCCGCTCCTGGCGCCAGAATTCGAACCACTCCGAGTCGGTCCCCGGCTTCACGAAGAACTGCATCTCCATCTGCTCGAACTCCCGGGTCCGGAAGATGAAGTTTCCGGGCGTGATTTCGTTGCGGAATGCCTTGCCGATCTGAGCGATGCCGAACGGGATCTTCTGCCGGGACGACTGCAGGACGTTCAGATAATTCACGTAGATCCCCTGCGCCGTCTCGGGGCGTAGGTAGACCACCGCCGCCACTTCCTCTACCGGGCCCATGAACGTCTTGAACATGAGGTTGAACATCCGGGGCGCCGTGAGGGTCCCCTTGTTCCCGCACACCGGGCACTGCGCCGTGGGCTCGCCCGGCGTACCTTTGATGCGAGGATCATCCGCGCGGAACCGGTTCTTGCACTGCTTGCAGTCGACCAGGGGATCGGTGAATCCCGCGACATGCCCGGACGCCTCCCACACCTTCGGGTGCATCAAGATGGCTGCGTCGAGGCCCTCGATGTCTTCCCGCTCATGGACCAGGGAGCGCCACCAGCGCTCCTTGATGTTCTTCTTCAGCTCCACGCCGAGCGGCCCGTAGTCCCACACCGACCCGAGCCCGCCGTAGATCTCCGACGACTGAAATACGAATCCGCGTCGCTTGGCGAGCGACACGAGCTTCTCCATCACGTTGTCGTTTGAGGGCATAGAGGGCCGGAAGATAGACCGGCCGCTAGGGCAGAGGCAACCCAAATGCCTGCCGTGTCGCGCGCTCGGCGAGCTCGCTGATCCCGCCCGCATCGAGCATCCGGCCTTCTCCGTCGAGGGCGTGGATGCCGATCAGGCCTTCGACCTTCCCCGCCACCACGGCGACGCGCTTCTGCGCCGCTTGCGCACGCCGCACCACTTCCCCCGATGCCTTGCCGGCGAGCGACGTCCGATCGAACGCGCCTTCACCGGTCACGACGAAGTCCGCCTTGGCGAGGGCGGCGTCGAACCCCACGCGCCCCAACACCCACTCGGCGCCCGGCACCAGTCGGGCCTTGGCGAAAAACGCGAGACCGGCCCCGAGCCCGCCGGCGGCGCCGCCGCCGGGTAGGGTCGCGAGCTCCGGCCGGCCATGACGCGCCATCAACTCGGCGAGACGGTCGAGCCCGCGCGAGAGCAGCTTGACGCCCTCCGGGCCCGCGCCCTTTTGAGGCGCGAACACCGGCGCCGCCCCGCCTGTGCCAACCAGCGGCGTCGTTACGTCCGCGAGTGCGAGTACCTGCGCGGCGAGTGCCCAGCCCCCTCCCAGGTCTGCGAGTTGTGCCAAGGAGCCGCCCCCCTCGGGTAGCGCCTCGCCTCGAGCGTCCGCGAACGTCCAACCCAGCCCGCACGCCGCGCCGGTTCCGCCGTCCACCGTGGCCGAGCCACCCAACCCGACAACCACTACCTGGGCGCCACGCTCCGCCGCCTCCCAGATCAGCTCCCCGACGCCCCGCGTCGTGGCACGTAGCGGATCGAGCTCATCGGGACCGAGCAGCGCGATGCCGCATGCCGTGGCGCTCTCGAAGATCGCCGTCTCCGGGTCGACCCAGCCAAGTACGGCGCTCACCGGCGTTCCCAGCGGGCCCGTCACCTGCACGTTCTCACGTAGCGACGCAGGGGCGAGCACGGCGTCGAGTAAGCCATCGCCGCCGTCGGAAATCGGACACTGGAGTAGCGACGCCTCTGGAAGGGCTCGCCGAATGCCCGTCGAGAGCGCCTGCGCCACCTGCCGTGGGCCGAGAGTGCCCTTGAACGCGGCCGGGGCCACCAGAACTACCGGAGACATGTCGCTTTATGCATGAAATTGTGCGTTCTGCAAGATATCACGGGCGCAGGCCGTTAGCTAAGTGACGGCTTTCTGCCACTTGCTGTTGGGCACTGTTCTTGCCCATTCTGACGCCAGCACATCTCTGTTCAGGGCAAACCGCCGGCGACGGCGGGGCGCAAAGCCAAGGGGTCTCAGTTGGCGAGACAGCCCCGGCTGCCGGAGGTTGGCAGCGGCCCCACGTCCTGACAAGAGAGCGCGGGGCCTTTCGTTTGGCCCATCGAGCAAGAGCTTCGTCTCGCTCGCATCGGGTTCTAGGGCGCACGATGTCGGGCAGGCGATCACCCCCCAGGGGCAACCCTGGGGGGTTTTGCTTTGATGTGCTCACATATCAGCCCGCCGTGGGCGCGGCCGTTCTCGATGAAGGTCTTGTTCGCGTCGAGCCCCGACGCCAGCACCCCGGCGAGGTAGACGCCCCCGACGTTGGTCTCCATGGTGGCCCGGTCATGACGCGGGACGCCGGTCGTCTGGTCGACTTCCACGCCGATCAGGCGGAGCAGCGTCAGGTCCGCCCGGTAGCCCGTGAGGGCGAGCACGAAATCGGCGGGCAGGGCCTCGAGCCGCGCGTCCGTTTCGGAGCGAATCACGACCTCGGCGCGCCGGATTTCCACGACCCGGCTACACCAGCGAGCGGCGATGCTTCCGTCCTTCACGCGGTTCGTCGCGTCGGGCAGGATCCACGGCTTCACGCCGCGGTCGAACTCGCCGAGGAAGTGCACCAGCGTCACCCGCGCGCCGACGCGGTGCAGCTCGAGCGCTGCTTCGACGGCGCTGTTGCCCCCACCTACCACAACCACCCGCTGCTGCCAGTACGGGTGGGCCTCCGTGAAGAAATGCGACACGTGGGGGAGGTCCTCGCCGGGCACCCCGAGAGGGTTGGGCGACTCGAAGTACCCAGTGGCGTAGACGACGTTGCGCGCGGACACCGTCTCGGGCTCCGTCTTCCCCGGGTGTCTCGCGGTCAGCTCGAACCCCTCGCGCGACCGCCGCACGCCCTGCACCTCGTGGTATTGCCGCACGTCCAGCTCGAAGTACTCCGCCACCTTGCGGTAGTAGGTGAGGGCCTCCCGCCGGCTCGGCTTCTCGGCGGCCGTGACGAACGGGACGCCACCCACCTCGAGCTTGTCGGGCGTCGAGAAAAAAGTCATGTAGAGGGGATACCGCATCAGACTCGAGACGATCGGCCCCTTGTCGAACAGCGAGCACGTGAGGTGGGCGCGCTTCGCGGCCACGCCCACGGCGAGGCCGCACGGCCCCGCACCGATCACCGCGATGTCGAGCATCAGCGGCGCTCGCGTCCGTCGGGCACGAGCACCAGACGGCTCACGCTGCGCACCCGTCGCAAATCCAGTGGCAGGATCCAGAGCTGCCCCTTGAGCCACCGCGTGGTCTGGTCGCGATAGTGCGGTGAGAGCGGGTAGCCCGACTGCCCCGTCGGCAGGATGAAACCGCCGGCACCGTCCACATCGCCGAAATCGACGACGTGACGCAGCGATGGGCCCCACGAGCTTGCGAACGGCGCAGCAAACTCATCGGTGGAAGCGACATTGACGGTGTAGTTACCCCCGGGAGTGACGAGCGGCCCGACATTGAACCTGAGGAGTCGCCCCAGCAACGGGACCGCGCTCAGCGGGTGTTCCTGGACCGTTGCGTGCACGCTCCGCCACGGCCGCCCGGCCGCCTGCGGCAGCACCGTCGCCATCGCCTGACGCTCGAGTGCTGAGAGATCGTTCCACGGGCCGCGGCCACGAGCGAGCCAGCGGTGCAGCGGTTCGGCAGGCCGATACCCGGGCGACACACTGTCGTAAACGAGACGCTGTAGCTCACGGTACCAGCTCCACACGAGCGTCGGCTCGGTCCGGTCCGGGCTCATGGCGCCATCCCAAGCCCGCAATCCGGCGGCGACGTCGGGGCGGCCCGCCGCCGCGGCGGCCCGCGCTGCCAGCGGCGCGATCGCCCGGCAGAACACGTCCACGATGTCGAGTTGCGCCCGCGCCACCGAGCCGGCGGTGGCCGCGCTATCCCGACGGACCAGCTCCAGGATGCGTTCGGCCCGATACGGCAGTTCCCATTCCCGGGAAATGTAGAAGGGATATTCGTCGCCGATGACACGATTGTTCGCGGTGACGATATAGGCCTGCGCCGGGTTCACCATCCGCGGCAACTCCGCCGCCGCCAGATAGCCGTCCCACCGCCCCGCCGTCGCCCACCCGGACGCCGGGCCGAGCCCGGCGCCGCCGCGTCGCACCGGCACGTGCCCAGCGAGGAAATAGGCGATGTTACCGGCCGCGTCCGCGTACACCACGTTCTGCTCGGGCGAGCGGAATCCCGCGACCGCGGCCTCGAAGCTCGGCAGGTCGGTCGCGCGCCCCATGGCTCGGAGTGCGCCGATCTCATCCGTGGGATCGTGCGCCACCCACCGCATGGCCAGTGGCGGCCCCGGCTCGCGTCCGGCGCGCTCGATCACCGGGCCATCGGCGGTGCGCAGGCGCCGGTAGACGAGGGGCGTGCCACCGTGCACGAAAATCGTCTCCGCGACGACTTCCGTCCGGGCCCAGCCGCCGGGTGTTCGGTACCGCGTCGAATCCGGGCTCAGCTCTTCGGCGACGTAGTCGACGTCGTCCACCATCGCGTTGGTGAAGCCCCAGCCGAGGCGCGCGTTGTGCCCGAGGACGACGATCGGAATCCCCGGGATAGTTGCACCGACGACCTCGTATCCCGGTGCGTGCGCGCCGACGAGATACCAGATGGACGGCGCCCGCAGCGTCAGATGGGGATCGTTGGCGAGGATGGGCTTGTGGGAGGCCGTGCGGGACGGGCCCAAAACCCAGGCGTTGGACGCGGGGGCGCGGCCATCGAATCCACGCTTATCATCGAATCCAGGCTCATCAGGTTCCCACGCTGAAGCGTGGGCTCGGCGAGACACTGTCCTAAAGGACAGTGATGGCGCGGAACGTAGGGGCGCAGCATGCTGCGACCCTACATCACGCCCTGCGCGCCACTCCCCCCGTGGCACGATCGTCGGCGCCGTGTCGGGATACGTCGGGGCGAGCTGGGCCGCCCGATCTGGGCCGAGCTGCGCCGCCACGTCCCCGAGCTCCAGCTCGTCACCGGTGGTGCGGAGGTCCCACGCCTCGAGCCTGCCGATTGCGAGGGAATGCTCGGGGCGCCAGGGCTCGGCCGCATGCCGGATCATGCGGAATTCCACGGCGTGGTACCGGCCCTGCGCAAGCCACGCATTCACGCCGTGCGCGTACGCCTCGAGGATGCGGCGTTCCTCGGAGCGGGTGATTCCGAGCTGCGCGGCGGCGATCCGCCCCAGCTCGAGCGTGCGCAGCGCTCGGTCCGCGCCGACGGTGCGCGCGCCGAACAGCTCGCTCAGCCGCCCCAGGGCGGCGTGCCGCAGCAGATCCATCTCCCACATCCGGTCGCGGGCGTGCAGGTAACCGATCGCGGTGAACAGATCTTCGTCGTCGCGGGCCAAGATGTGCGGCACGGCGAGCGAATCCCACAACACCGCTACGGAATCCCGCAAGCCGGCGACCGGCTCGCGTCCGCCGAGCGGCGGCACGTCGGCGCCCAGCCAGAGCCGCGTCGCGCCGCCGGTCGCGCCCAGCAGGGCGATGAGGCCAAGTGCGCCCCAAAGCAGCCGCTTCACGTCACTTCGATGATCTGGTCCCGGCGGGTGCCGACGCTCACGTAGTGGATGGGCGCGTGAGCCAGGTCCTGGAGCCGGTCGAGATACGCCCGCGCCGCGGGCGGCAGATCGGCGAGGCGCCGCACGTGACTGAGCGACCGCTGCCAGCCCGGAAGCGTCTCGTAGGCGGGCTCCACCCGATTGAGACGCTCCACCTCGGCGGGCATGCTGTCGAACGGCTCGCCGTCGAGCCGGTACCCGACACACACGGGGATCTGGGCGAACGAATCGAGCACGTCGAGCTTCGTCACGGCGAGGCCGGTGAGCCCGTTCACCCGCACCGCGTAGCGCACGACTACGGCGTCGAACCAACCGCAGCGGCGCGGCCGGCCGGTGGTCGCTCCGAATTCGCCGCCCAGCTCGCGGATGCGTTCGGCGAGCTTTGCCTCCGCTTCCGTCGGGAGCGGCCCGTTCCCCACGCGCGTCGTGTAGGCCTTGACTACGCCAAGCACCGCGTCGATGGCGGTGGGGCCGATCCCGGCGCCGACCGCTGCGCCACCCGCGGTGGTGTTGGACGACGTCACGTAGGGATAGGTGCCGTGATCGACGTCGAGCAAGGCGCCCTGCGCCCCTTCCAGGAGCACGGACTCGCCGCGCTGCAGCGCTTCGTACACGACTCGGCCGGCGTCGACGGCGATCGGCAGGAGGCGAGGGGCGAGGCGGTCGAGCAGGTCCACGTGCTCGTCCGAGTCGGCCCGCTCGTGCGAGCCGAGCAGCTCGAGGAACTCGTTCGCCGCCCCGACGCGGGCGCAGACGAGCTCCTTGGCGCGGTCGAGGTTGCGCAGGTCGCCGACGCGAATGCCGCGCCGGCCGTACTTGTCCTCGTAGGTCGGCCCGATGCCACGCCCGGTGGTGCCGATCTTGTCCCGCTGCTCGCGCGCGCGGTCGAGCAGCTTGTGATAGGGGAGCGTCAGGTGCGCGCGGTCCGAGACGTAGAGCTTGTGCTCGGTCCGGATCCCGCGCGCTGTGAGGGCGTCGAGCTCGGTGAAGAACGTCTCCGGATCGAGCACCACGCCATTCCCGACCACGCACACGGCGCCCTGAATGATGCCCGACGGAATCTGGTGCAGCACGAACTCGCCGGCCCCGGTGTCGACGGTGTGGCCGGCGTTGGCGCCCCCCTGATAGCGCACCACCAGATCGGCGCGCTCGGCGAGCACGTCGACGAGCTTTCCCTTCCCCTCGTCGCCCCACTGGGCGCCCACCACTACGACGCAGTGTGTCTTCGGCCCGAACATAGCGCTCCAATAAAAACGCCCCGCGGGACGGGGCGTGTGAGCATCCTCTGAGAGAAGCTAGGCCTCCCACCACCCGACGTCAACGCACCGTTCCCAGGCTACAGCCTGGGCTCGGCACTGCCTTGTGCTACAGCACATCACGCTTCAGCGTTGTGCCACGCCGAGCCCACCCTTGAGGGTGGGAACATCGCGCAACACGTCCGCAACCGCCGCTGCGACGAGTTGCGCCCCCACAAGCGTCAGCCTGTCGGCCGTATCCCGCGGCGTGTGCACGACCCGCGCCGTCCCCCAGTCGCCGCGCATGATCGTCACGCACTCTCGCGCCGCGTGCGCGAGGGCCAAGCCGTCCACGAGGACCGGCAGCAGGCGGGCGCGCCGGGCGCCGAGCGAGCCCACGATCCCATCCACGATCGGACCGCCGCGATGCACAAACGCGATCGTCCGCCCGCGGTCGTCGATGCCGTCGAAGTTGATGAGGGTGGTGTCCGTCAAGAGGTTGGCGCGCTCGCGGACGAGCGTTCTCGCGCCGAGCAGCCCCTGCTCCTCGGCGTCGGTGAAGACGACGCCCACCGCCGCGGCGGGCGGGAGCGCGTCCACGGTCGACAGCACGGTCACGACGCCCGAGCCGTTGTCCACCGCCCCGGGAGAGCCACCCGACACGCGGCTCAGCGCGACGAACAGCGCGCCGAGCGCGAAGGGAACCGCGAGGGCGAGCGGCGGGCCGCCTGCCAGCAGCACCGCCAGAGCGACGAGGCAGCCCACGAGGAACGCCGCCGCCAGGATCAAGCGCGCGGCCATCGAGATCGGTTGGCCTTTCGAGTCGTAGTGCGCTGCGAGCCAGGCGGTGATGCGGGCCCGCGGTCGGACGGCGATGAGGTTGACGGCGTCGGCGGCCGCGCGACCCCACAGCGGCAGGTGCGGTCGTGCCACGAAGCGCTGCTCCATGACGACAAACCCCCGCGCGACGAGCTCGCGCTTCAGAATCTCGCGGACGGCGGCGTGGCGGCGCGTGCCGACCAGCCGCGAGACGGAGATCTCCTCGAGCAGCGCACGGGCACCCGTCACGCGCAGACGAGGCTCGCTACGCGCTCCCGATCGGCCTGGGCTAGGGGCGCGAGCGGAGCCCGCACGGGGCCGCCGTACAGCCCCCCTCCCACCGCGTCCATCGCGGCCTTCACACCCGCGGGCCCGAGCTTCGCGACGATCTCCTTGTCGAGCACGCGGAGCGATTCCTGCAGCGCCCCGGCGCGGCCCCGATCCCCGGCGCGGAAGGCGGCGAGCACGTCGGCGCAGCGGCGAGCCGCGAAGCACGCCACGGCCAGGACGCCCCCGTCGCACCCGAGCTCGAGCGCCGCGTACAGGAGCGATCCCGAGCCCACCAGGACGCTCCACCGGGGCAGCGCGTCCCGATACGCCGCCAAGTTCTTCGCGTCCCCCGAGGAATCCTTCACGCCGCGGATGTTCGGGTGCTCCGCGAGCTGCAGCAGCAGTCCGGCCGCGAGGGCAAGGTGCGTGTACTTGGGAATGTTGTAGATGAGGACGGGAACGGGGCTCGCGTCCGCGACCGCACGGTAGTATGCGGCGAGCGTAGCAGGGGAGGTCGCGTTCGCGAAGTAGGCGGGTGGACGCACGAGCACCGCGTGCGCCCCTTCCGCCGCCGCCGCGCGGGTGAGCGCCACCGCTTGCCGTGTGGACTCGGCGCCGGTCCCAGCGACGAGCCAGCGCCCATCGGGCAGCACCTCGCGCACCCAGCCGATCATGCGGCGTTGCTCGTCGGGGTCGAGTAACGCGGATTCGCCCGTCGAGCCCGCGACCACCACGCCGTCCAGGCCAGCGTCGAGCAGGCGGACCACGTTCTGGCGGAGGTGGATCGGGGCGACCGCGCCGGTGGCGCCGTCGAACGGCGTGGTGATGGGGGCGAGCACCCCCGCGAACGGCCGACCGCTCACCGCTTGCGGGGCGCGCTCGACTGAACCGCCGCCGGCTCGGTCACGCGCGCGCGTCGTCGCAGCGTCCGCATCTGGAGCTCGAAGTCGACCGATGGCCTCGCGGCGGCGAGGGCCGTCTCGTACGTGACGACCTCTTCCGCGACCAGGTCCAGCAGGTGCTGGTCCAAGGTCTGCATCCCATACTGCTCGCGGGCGTCGCGGATGTAGTCGTGCAGCTCGGGGGCGCGGCTCGCGTCCCGGAGGATGTCGCGCACGGCCGCCGTGCAGATCAAGATCTCCACGGCCGCCGCGCGCCCGTGACCGTCGGCGCGCGGCAACAGCTGCTGCGAGACCACGGCCTGGAGCGCTTCGGCGAGTCGCAAGCGCGCGATCTCCTGCTCCTCGGGCGGGAACATCGCCAGGACGCGGCTCACGGTCGTCGCCGCATCCGGGGTATGCAGGGTCGTGATCACCAGGCGCCCCGTCTCGGCCGCTTTCATCGCGGTATCGACCGTCGCGACGTCCCGCAGCTCCCCGATCAGAATCACGTCCGGATCCTGCCGCAGCGCGGCCCGCAGGCCGGCGCCGTAGTCTACGGTGTCCACGCCGATCTCGCGCTGCGTGATGGAGGAGTTGATGTCGCGATGCAGAAACTCGATGGGGTTCTCGAGCGTGACGACGTGCTTCTGGTGCGTCTGGTTGATGTGGTTCACGATCGCCGCCATGGTGGAGCTCTTGCCCGAGCCGGTGCCCCCGGTCACGAGGATCAAGCCCCGCTCCGCCGCGGCGATCGTCGTGAGGATGGACGGCAGCTTGAGCGACTCGAACGTCGGGATGTCGAACGGGATCACGCGCATCACGATCATGAACGACGAGCGCTGCCGCAGGATGTTGATGCGGAAGCGCCCGACCCCGGGCACGCCCCACGAGCAGTCGTACTCGTGCAGCTTGTCGAGCCTGGCCCGGTCGTCCTCATTGACGATCAGGCGTAGCGCGATCGCCCTGGTCTGCTCGGGCGTGAGGCGCTGTTTCGTGAGCGGCACCAGTTTGCCGTCGATGCGGGCCCGAAACACGTCGCCGGCCTTGATGTGCAGGTCGGAGGCACCGCGATCGATCGCCGCCTTGATGATCTGCTCGACGCCGCGCGGCTGCGTCTCGGCGGCGCTGGCCCGAGCGCTGCGGGACTTCTCCTCCACTAGTAGCCGGCCTCCAGGTCGACGACGTTGGCGAGGGGCGCCCCTGCAAGATAGCGTCGGATGTTCTCCACGATCAGCCCCGTCTCGCGCTCCCAGAAGCGCGTCGTCACGGCCGCCACGTGGGGGCTCACGAGCACGCGCGGGTGACGCCACAGCGGATGCCCCGCCGGAAGGGGCTCCGCCGAGAACACATCGAGCGCCGCCCCGCGAATGCGAGCAGCGTCCAGGAGGTCGAGTAGACCCGTCTCGTCCAAGAGCGTCCCGCGAGAAACGTTGACGACAATCGCCCCCGTGGGGAGGCGCTCCAGCACGTCCCGCGTCACGACGCCCACCGTGTCGCGGGTGTGTGGCGCGGCGATCACCAGGCAGTCGCTCTCGGCGGCCAGGCGCCCGAGGTCGCCTGGTCCCCCGACCCAGCGCACACCGGGCGGCCCGCCGCGCTCGGGGCGGCGACGCACTCCCGCCACGCTCATGCCGAGCCCCAGCGCCCGGCGGGCCACCGCCCCGCCGATCCCGCCCAGCCCGAAGACGCCGACGCGCAACTCGCCGAACTCCCGCACCGGGATCGCCAGGTCGGCGAATTCCACCCTCGCCCACCGCTCCGCCACCTGGAACTCGCGCAACCGGTCGAGGCCGCGGGCGAAGTACGCCAGCGCGGCGATCGCCCAGTCCGCGATCGGATCGGCGTGTACCGCGGCGGAGTTCGTGAGCACGACGCCCGCCCCCCTGAGGTGCGGCAGGCTCGCGCCGATTCCCGCCGTGCCGCTGTGGGCCCATTTGAGCGTGCCGCGGGCCGCCTGCACGACGCCGGCGGGCACGCCGTACCCCAGGTAGATCTCCGCGCCGCGCGCCGCGGCGTTCGCCTCCGGCGTTCCGGAGCCGCCGTCCCCGTCCGACGCCGCCGGCGCGTGCACCTCGACCACTTCCCACCCCTCGCCCAGGGCGTCCCGAATCGCCTGCACCACGGACGGCTGGACCCGCCAGGCGGCCCGCGGCGAGGCGAGGTCCACGACCAGGCGTCTCGTCACTCTCCGGTGGAGACGGTTCGCACGCCGGGGTGATGGAGCAGCGCAATCATCACCTCGTCGTGAAGCCGCTTCGGCCCCCGCAGCGTGAAGTCGATCACCAAATCGACGTTCTCGCGGCGACTGGCTTGGCGCTCGATCTCGAGCCCGGTGCGGCGCACCAGCGCCTCGAGATCCTCCACGACGGTCGGGTCCGGACGAGTGTGAACGGTGAGCATGCTCTGCGTGGACTGTCGCTCGACCAGCAACTCGACCCGCCCGAGTCCTCGTAGCACGAGCAGGACCAGCAGCGTCGTGCCGGCCGCTTCCCAGTAGAATGCGGCGCCGAGGGCGACGCCGATCGCCGCGACCACCCAGATCGTCGCGGCGCTGGTCAGGCCCACGACCGCGCCGCGGGCGTGGAGGATCGTGCCGGCGCCGATGAAGCCGACACCGGTGACGATTTGGGCGGCCACGCGCGTCGGGTCGGCATTCCCGGTAGCCATCGTGATCGACAACTTCGTGTACAGCACGGAGCCGATGCAGATGAGGATGTTCGTTCGCAAGCCAGCCGGCTTGCCCCCCAACTCTCGCTCCAAGCCAATGGCCCCGCCGAACAGCGTCGCGAGGCAGAGCTGGAGGAACAGCTCCAGCCGGAACATCTCGACCATCTGCTGGACGAAGTGCTGCATCAGGCCTCCCCCGTCTCGAGCAGGCCCATGCAGCGCCGCACCTGGGTCATCGTCTCGCGAGCGAGCACCCGTGCCTTCGCGGCGCCGGCGCGCAGGGTCGCGCTCACGCTGAGCGGCTCCGCCCGTAGCGCCTGCGCCCGCTCGCGGATGGGAGTGAGCGCGGCTATCATATTGTCCGCCAGCACCCGCTTGCAGTCGAGGCATCCCCAGCCCGCAGTCCGGCAATTATGGGCGACCCGCGCCTGGGTCTCGGGGCTCGAGAAGCCCTGGTGGATGGTGAAGATGTTGCAGATGTCAGGGTTGCCGGGGTCTTTCCGGGTGACCCGGGCGGGGTCGGTCGCCGCCGGCTTGAGCTTCTCCCAGATGGTCTCCGGCGAGTCGAACAAGCCGATGGTGTTCCCCAAGCTCTTGGACATCTTCGCCCGGCCGTCGAGCCCGAGGACGCGCTTCGCCGTGGATAGGAGCGCCTGCGGCTCGGGGAAGGCGAAGCCGCCGTTGTTCGCGAAGCGGGCGTTCCAGCGGCGCGCAATCTCGCGCATCAGCTCGAGGTGCTGGAGCTGGTCCTCGCCGACGGGGACGAGCGTGGCGCGGTAAAGCAACACGTCAGCGGCCTGGAGCACGGGGTAATTGAGCAGTCCGGCCGGCACGCTCTCCTGGCGCTGCGCTTTGTCCTTGAATTGCGTCTGGCGCTCGAGCTCACCGAGCGGCGTTACCGTGTTGAGCAGCCAGTTGAGCTCGCTGTGCTCGGGGACGTGCGACTGCACGAACACGATCGCGCGCTGCGGGTCGAGTCCCGCGGCGTACAGGCCGACGGCCATCTCGACGGTCCGCTGGGAGAGGCTCGACGCCTCATAGGGCTGCGTGATAGCATGCAAGTCCACCACGCAGAACAGGCAGTCGTGCTGGTGCTGCAGCTTGACCCAGTTCTGCACGGCGCCCAAGTAGTTGCCGATGTGCAGCTCGCCCGAGGGCTGGATGCCGGAGAAGACGCGCGCCATGGGCTGACAACCTACGACCGGGGAGTACGGCGCCGCAAGGTGCGAGAACTCAAGGACTTAGTCGACGTAGCGAAGCGCGCTGCCGAGCGCGCCGCGACACAGCTCCGCGCCCTCACACCCGCGGCGCCGAGCGATTGGACCGAGAAAGGGCGCCACGACTTCGTGACCGATGCCGACCGGCGAGCCGAGGCGTTGATCGCGGAGACGCTCACCGCGGCCGTGCCGGGATCCAGCGTGGTCGGCGAGGAGCTGTCGCCGAGCGCGGCGTGGGCGGGCGACGTCGTGTGGATCGTGGATCCGCTCGACGGTACGACGAACTTCCTCCACCGCTACCCCCAGTACGCCGTGTCGATCGGGGCGCTGGTGGACGGGGCCTTGCGGATCGGCGTGATCCACGACGTCGCAAGGGATCTCGGGTATTGGGGCGCGACCGGAGGGGGCGCCTGGCAGGGCGACCGCCGGCTGGGCGTCTCGCGGCTGAGCCAGCCTCGGCACGCCCTCGTCGGTACCGGGTTCCCGTTCAAGGATCTGCCCCTGCTGCGACGCTACCTCGATCAGTTTGCCGCCGTGATGGGGGTGGCGAGCGGCATCCGCCGCGCCGGCTCGGCCGCGCTCGACCTTGCGGATGTGGCCGCCGGCCGGCTCGACGCCTTCTGGGAGCTCACACTCGCGCCCTGGGATGTGGCCGCGGGTGTCGTGCTCATCCGTGAGGCCGGCGGTATCGTGACGACGCTCGAAGGCGAGGAGGACGTGCTGCGGCACGGCTCCGTCATCGCCGGCAATCCGGCGATGCATCGATGGCTCTTAGATCTGCTGCGGAGCACATGAGATTGCGCGAGCGAGGTTCGCGATGCCCGCCCCCCTAGTCGAATGCGTCCCCAACTTCTCGGAGGGTCGCGACCCCGTGACTCTGGACGCGCTGCGGGCCGCCATCACGAGCGTGCTCGGCGTGAGGCTGCTGGACGTGCAGGCAGACCCGTCGCACAACCGCTCCGTGTTCACGCTAGTCGCGCACCCCGACGCCGCCGCGGAAGCCGCGTTCCGCGGCATGCGCGTCGCGACCGAGCGCATCGACCTGACTCAGCACACGGGCGAGCACCCGCGCATGGGGGCGACCGACGTCGTGCCGTTCGTTCCGGTGCGAGACGTGACGATGGACGACTGCGTGGCGCTCGCTCGCCGGCTCGCCGAACGGGCGGCGACCGAGCTCGCCATCCCGATCTATCTCTATGCGCGGGCCGCGACGCGCCCCGACCGGGAGCGGCTGCCCGACATCCGCAAGGGGGAGTTCGAAGATCTGCGGGACCGGATCGGCAAGGATCCCGCCGCGGATCCGGACTTCGGGCCACGGCATGTCCATCCGACGGCTGGGGTCACGGCGATCGGCGCGCGGCCGTTCCTGGTCGCGTTCAACATTTACCTCGACACCGGTGATGTCGCGGTCGCGAAGCAGATCGCGCGGCAGATCCGAACGTCGAGCGGCGGGCTACCGGCTGTCCAGGCCTCCGGGTTCGAGGTGGGCGGGAAGGCTCAGGTGTCCATGAATCTGCTCGATATCGACACGACGTCCCCCGCCACGGTGTTCGCCGCCGTCGAGTCCAGGGCGCGCGAGCGCGGCGTCGGCATACTGAAAAGCGAGGTGGTCGGGCTCATTCCCGAGCGGGGGATTCTGAGCGCCGGGGCCACCTACCTGAAGTTGCCGGACGCAGCTGAGCACCTGCTGGAGGCGAAGATCCGCATGGTCGAAGGCCCGAGCCTGGACGGCTGGCTCGAGGAGCTCGCGGGTGGCGCGCCGGTGCCGGGGGGCGGCAGCGCGGCGGCCCTCGCGGGCGCGCTGGCGGCCGCCCTCGTGGCGATGGTCGCCCGGCTCACGACCGGGCGGAAGGCGTATGCGGCCCAGCAGGAGCGGGTCGCGGCGGTCCTCGCCGAGGCAGACGCGCTGCGGGCCCAGCTGCGCCGGCTGGTGGACGACGACGCCGCCGCCTACGCCCGCGTCAGCGAGGCCTATCGGCTCCCCAAAGGCGACCCCGGCCGGCGTCGCGCGGTGGATCAGGCGCTGGTGGGCGCGGCGCAGACGCCGCTGCAGGTGGCGCGGGGGGCGGTACGGCTGTTGGCGCTGGCGCGGGAGATCGGGGCGATCGGCAACCAGAACGCGCGCTCGGACGCCACCGTAGCGGCGGCCCTCGCCGGCGCCGCGCTGGCGGGGGCAGTGGAAAACGTCCGCGTGAACGTGGCGTCGCTCTCGGAGCCGGGGTTGGGACGGGCGCTGCTGGAGGAGGCGGAGGCCGTCAGTCGGCCGTCGTGAGGATGCGGGGCGGCCCTCCGTCGGCCAGCACCGCCACGGTGTGCTCGAAGTGCGCCGAGAGCGATCCGTCCTGCGTGACGACCGTCCACTTGTCGTCGAGCGTCCGGATATCGGGCCCCCCAACGTTCACCATCGGCTCGATGGCGATGGTCATGCCCGGCATCAGGCGCGCGCCGCGCTTCGGCTTGCCGTAGTTGGGCACCTGCGGCTCCTCGTGGAACGAGGAGCCGATCCCGTGCCCCACCAGCTCCCGCACCACCGAGTAGCCCGCTGCCTCCGCCACCTGTTGTACGGCATGCCCGATGTCGCCCACGTGGTTGCCCGCGCGCGCCTGGGCGACGCCCGCGGCGAGCGCGTCCTGCGTCACGTGGAGCAGCCGCTCGGCGCCCGAAGCGACCTTCCCGACGGCGAACGTGGCGGCGGCGTCGGCGTGCAGTCCTTCGAGCCACACGCCCACATCTACACTCAGCAGGTCTCCTTCCCGGAGAATCCGCTTCGCCGATGGGATTCCGTGGACGACCTCGGCGTTGATCGAGGTGCAGAGGGTCGCGGGGAAGTCGTAGAGCCCCTTGAACGACGGCCGCGCGCCGGGGTGCGAGCGGATGAAGTCCTCCGCGAGGCGGTCGAGCTCCTCCGTGGAGACGCCGGGACGGACGTGGCGCTGCACTAATACGAGAGTTCCCGCGACGATGCGGCCGGCCGCCGCCATCGTCTCGATCTCCCGCGGCGACTTGAGGGTGATCATCGCCCGAGGATGCGCTGGATCTCCGTCGCGATCGCGTCGACCGCCCCGCTGCCGGGCACGCGATGTACGATGCCGCGCTCGGCGTAGTGGGCCACGAGCGGCGCGGTGTCGCGTTGATACACCTGGAGGCGGGTCTGGATGGCCGCGGGCGTGTCGTCCGAGCGCCCTTCCTGGGCGGCGCGGCTCGTCAGACGGCGCAGCAGCTCTTCCTCCGGCACGTCGAGCAGTAAGATTTTATTGAGGCGCTGCCCGTGCTCGCCGAGCGTGGTGTCGACCAGCTCCGCCTGCGCGGCGGTGCGCGGGAAGCCGTCGAAGATAGCGCCGTCCTTCGCGTCGGGATTCGCGAGCTCTTCCTTGATGAGACCGAGGATCACGCTGTCGGGGACGAGCTTGCCGTCGTCCATGTACTTCTTCGCCTGGCGGCCGAGCGGGGTGCCGTCCCTCACGGCGGCGCGCAGGATATCTCCGGTGGTGATTTTACGAAGGCCCAAGCGCTCCGCCAGAATCTTGCCCTGGGTGCCCTTGCCGGAGCCCGGCGCGCCGAGCAGGAGGATGAACAAGGGGTTAGCGCCGGAACCGCACGCGGCTGGTCCCGCTCCCGCCCCCGCCGCCCCGCATGAAGCCGTCGTAATGCCGCAACAGGAGGTGCTGCTGCACCTGCTGAACCGTGTCGAGCGCCACGCCGACAACGATCAGCAACGCCGTGCCGCCGAAGCCGAACGGCATGTTGAGGACGCTCGACACGACGATGGGCAGCATGGCGACGACGGTGAGGAAGACCGCACCGGGCAGCGTGATCCGCGACAGCACGTCGTCGATGTAGTCGGCCGTGGCGGCGCCGGGTTTCACACCTGGAATGAATCCTCCCTGCTTCTTCAGGTTTTCCGCCAGATCCACCGGGTTGAAGATGATGGAGGTGTAGAAATACGCGAAAAAGATGATCAGGACGGACATCGTCAGGAGGTAGAGCGGCGACGTGACGTTGAAGTACTCCGCCAGGTGCTTCAAGGTCGCGTTGCCGCTGAAGGTGGCGAGAGTGCCCGGCACGATGATCAGCGACTGGGCAAAGATGATGGGCATCACGCCCGAGGAGTTGATGCGCAGCGGGATGAACGTTTTCTGCCCCTCGCGGATCCGTCCCCGCCCCATGACCTTGCGGGGAATCTGGATCGGAATGCGGCGCGCCGCCACCGTCACCGCGACGGTCCCCGCCACGACGAGCACCATGATGGCGAGCACGAGGAAGAGCACGGGCACCGTGAGCGAGCGGGCCCGCAACGCCTCGATGGTCCGCAGCGTCTCGGGCCAGATGCGCTCGACGATCGAGAAGAAGATCAAGAGGCTCGCGCCGTTGCCGATGCCCCGTTCGGTGATTTGCTCCCCCAGCCACATGATGAACACGCCGCCGGTGGACAGCGTAAGCACCGTGGTCATGCGGAAGGCCCACCCGGGGTGCGCGACCGCGCCGGGGAGCTGCTCGGCGAACAGCGCGTAGCCGTACGACTGGAACAGGCACAGCAGCACCGTGAGGTAGCGCGTCCACTGCGTGAGGGTTTTCCGCCCCTCCTCGTCGCGCTGCATCTTTTCGACCACCGGGAACACCGGGGCCGCGAGCTGGAACACGATGCTCGCCGAGATGTAGGGCATGATGCCCAGCGCGAACACGGTGGCGCGCGAGAAGCCGCCGCCCGCGAACAGGTCGTACAAGCTGAACAGGGTGCCCTGGCCGGCGTTCTTCAGGAAGTCGGCCAGCGCCTGCACGTTGACGCCCGGGGTCGCGATATGCGCGCCCAGGCGGTAGATGAACAGGCACAGGAGCGTGAAGAGGATCTTCTCCTTCAGCTCCGGGACCTTGAACAGGTTGGGGATCTGGGGCGCCGTCACGGGTCAGCTCGCGATCGTGCCGCCCGCCTGCTCGATCTTTACCCGGGCGGAGGCGGACACGGTCACGCCTTTCACGCTGAACTTCCGACCCACGTCGCCCATGCCGAGCAGCTTGATCGGCCGATCTGGCCGGCGCACCAGCCCGGCGCCGAACAGCGTCTCCGGCGTGACCTCGACGCCCTCAGCCAGCTTGCCCAAGTGGCGGACGTTCACTACCTGGGCGGGCTGCTTGAAGGGGTTCGTGAAGCCGCGCTTCGGGATGCGGCGGATGAGGGGCATCTGCCCGCCCTCGAACCCGGGCCGCGTCTGGCCGCCCGTGCGCGCGGTCTGCCCTTTGCCACCGCGGCCGGCGGTCTTGCCGATCCCCGAGCCGGGGCCGCGTCCCTTGCGGATGCGGGCGCGGTGCGAGCCCACGGGCGGCCGCAGGCCGTGCAGCGTTACCCGCTCGACCGTGATCGGCTTCGCTTTCGCCCGCGGCCTCGCCTGCGACTTCGCTTTCGTCCGCCCCCCCCGCCCCCCCCGCCGCCCCCGGTCCGGGGTCTTCGGCTTCCGCTTGATCGGCGCCATTCGCTTACTTCCCTTCCGTCGCCGGCGTCACCACGACAAGGTGGCGCACCTGCTGGAGCATGCCGCGGAGCGCCGGGTGATCCTTCTTCACGACGGCGTCCTGATGATGCTTGAGCCCGAGCGCCTCGAGCGTGCGCCGCTCGAGCGCCGGGCGACCGATGCCTGAGTGCACTTGCCTGATGTGCAGGTCGCCCTTCCCCACGGGCGGCAGCGCCCGGTCCACGCCCCGCTTGCGCTTGCGGTACTTCCGGGTGGGCGGCTTCCTAGCCACGAGTCGCCCCCTGACGCGGCCGGTAGTGAATCGCCTCCACCTCGACGCCGCGCTCTTTGGCCACCCGCCGCTGCGTGGTCAGGTGCTGCAACGCATCGATGGTCGCGCGCACCATGTTGTGCGGGTTGGTCGAGCCCAGGCTCTTGGTGAGAATATCGCGCACGCCCGCGCACTCGAGTACGGCGCGCACCGGGCCGCCCGCGATCACGCCGGTCCCCGTCGCGGCGGGCTTCAAGAGCACCCGGCCCGCGCCATGGTCCCCCACGATCTCGTGCGGGATGGTGCCGCCCGTGAGCGGCACTTCCATCATGCGCCGGCGCGCGGCTTCCACGGCTTTGCGCACCGCCTCACTCACTTCGTTGGCTTTGCCGGTCGCGACGCCGACCCGCCCTTGCCCATCGCCGACCGCGACCAGCGCGTTGAACCCGAACCGCCGGCCACCCTTGACGACCTTGGCGACGCGGTTGATCGAGATCACGTTCTCGACCAGGCCGTCGCCTTCGCGCTGGCGCTCACTGCTGTCGCGGCGCTCACCGCCGCGCCCCCCGCCCCGCCCGCGGCCACGGCCTCGCCCGCCGCCGCCGCCCCCACCGCCGCCGCCACCCCCGCCTCCCCCTCCGGCCCCGCCGCGTGGCCGTTCCTGGACCGCCGCCGCCTCGCCGCCCGCATGCGCGGTTTCGGCTTCTTCGCCCATGCCCGGCGTGCCCGCGGGCGCAGCCGCCGGCGGCACGACGCGCTCCTGATCTGTCGCCATCAGAACTCCAATCCGCCCTTGCGGGCGCCATCGGCCACCGCTTTGACGCGCCCGTGGTACTGGTAGCCCCCGCGATCGAACACGACCTTGGTGATGCCCTTCTCCTTCGCCTTGCGGGCGACGAGCTGCCCCAGCGCAAAGCTGCGCGCCGTCTTGCCCTTCCCCTCGACCGTGACCCCCTCCGACCTGTCCGCCGCTCCCACGAGCGTGACGCCTCGCGTGTCGTCTACGAGCTGGGCGTAGATGTGTTTCGAGGAGCGGAACACGACGAGCCGCGGCCGCCCCGCCGAGCCCGACACCTTGTGGCGTACCCGCAGATGCCGCTGGTGACGGCGGTTCTCGCGTGTCCGGACCTTGTGGATCGATCGCATGGCTTATTTGGCCGCCTGAGCGGTCTTGCCGGCCTTGCGCCGGACCTGCTCGCCCACGTAGCGGATCCCCTTGCCCTTGTACGGTTCGGGGGGCCGGATGGCGCGGAGCTCAGCCGCCACCTGCCCCACGAGCTCCTTGTCGACGCCCTCGATCTTCACCAGGACGTTGTTGTCCACCGAGATCTTGATCCCTGGCGGCGCGTGATACGGCACCGGGTGGGAAAAGCCCACCACGAGTTGCACCCCGAACGGTTTGGACTCGGCCTTGTAACCGACGCCCTGAATCTCGAGCGACTTCGCGAAGCCCTTCGTCACACCGTCCACCATGTTGGCGACGAGCGTCCGGGTGAGCCCGTGCAGCGCCTTGTGCCGGTTTTCGTCCGAGGGTCGCCGCACCACGACGGCGTTGTCCTCGAGCCCCAGGGTGAGCTCCGGGTGGATCGTCCGGCTGATCTCGCCCTTCGGCCCCTTGACCGTGATCTTGCGGCCTTCGACCTGGGCGGTGACGCCCTGGGGCAGCGCGACGGGTTTCCTGCCGATGCGCGACATGTCAGCCTCCTACCAGACCACCGCGAGCAGCTCGCCGCCCACCCGGGCGGTGCGGGCTTCGCGGTCCGTCATCAGGCCCTGCGGCGTGGAGAGGATCGCCATCCCCAGGCCGTTCTTCACGCGCGGGATCTCGCGCGCCTTGACGTAGCGCCGCAGGCCGGGCGCGGAGACCCGCTGGAGCTCGCGGATCACCGGGGCGTCGTTGTGATACTTGAGGTACAGCCGCAGCAGTCCGTGACGCCCATCGTCCAGCACCTTGAAGTCCTGGATGTAATGGTTGTCGAGAAGCAGCCGGGCGATCTCGACCTTCAGCTTCGATACCGGCATGTCGACGCGGCGGTGGCCTGCCTGGCAGGCGTTGCGCACGCGGGTCAGCATGTCGGCGACCGGATCTATCACGCTCATCTCGCCTTCCGTCCTGTTACCAACTGGCCTTGCGCACGCCGGGAATCTCCCCGCGCAGCGCGAGATCGCGGAAGCAGATGCGGCACAGCTTGAACTTCCGCAACGTGCCGCGACTGCGGCCGCACCGCTGGCACCGGTAGTAGCCGCGCACCTTGAACTTCGGCTTCCGCTTGACCCTCTCGATCCAGCATTTCTTCGCCATGCCGTGGTCCCCTAGTTGACGGCGACCGGAGCTTCGCCCCGGAAGGGCATTCCCAGCTCGCGGAGCAAGGCCCGGGCCGTGTCGTCCCGGCCGGCGCTCGTGACGAGCGTGATATCCATCCCGTGGATCTTCTCGACTTTGTCGTAGTCGATCTCGGGGAAGATCATCTGTTCCTTGATGCCGATCGTGTAGTTGCCCCGGCCGTCGAAGCTGTCCGGCGACAGCCCGCGGAAGTCGCGCATGCGCGGCACCGCGATGCTGATGAACCGGTCCAGGAACTCGTACATGCGGGCCCCGCGCAGCGTCACGGCGCAGCCGATCGCCATCCCCTGCCGCAGATTGAAGTTCGCGACCGACTTCTTGGCCCGCGTCACCACGGCGTGCTGGCCGGTAATCGCTGCCAGCTCGGCCGCGGCGGCTTCCAGTCCCTTCGGATTCTTGGGCGCGTCCCCCATCCCGACGTTGAGCACGATCTTCACGAGCTTCGGGATCTCGTGCGCGTTTCCGAGCCCGAACTGCTGCGCGAGCTTAGGGCGCACCCGCTGCTGATAGTGGTCCAGCAGGCGAGGACGCGGCGCCGGCTCGGGCGGCGGACCGGCCGGCTCCGCCGGCTGCTGCCCGCCCCCGTCGGCCGGCTTCTTCCCCTTCTTGTCCTTCTTTTCCTGCCTGGGCGGTTTCTCCTTCTTGGGCTCCGCCCCGGGGGTAGCCGGTCCGGACGGCTGCTCCGGCTGGGGCGCCACCGCAGGGGCCGCGCCAGCGGCCTTCGGCTCTTCACGCGGCACCGCCGCGGCGTCGGCCGCCTGGGCGGGCTGGCCGGCTGTCGGCTCGTCACCCCGGGGCTCCGCTCCGGGGTCAGCCGCGCCGAGGGGCTTCGGTTCCTGCTCGCGAGTGTCCGCCATGGACTACCGCACCCGCGGGATCGGCTGGCCGGACTTGACCGCGATCCGCTCCACCGTCCCGTCCTTGTCGAGCCGCCGCCGGACGCGCGTGGGCTCCCCCGACTTCGGGTCGAGGAGCATCACGTTGGACGCCGCGATCGGCGCGGGGAACTCGATGATCCCGCTCTCGCTGCCGGGGGCGCCGGTGGCCCGCTTGTGCTTCTTCACGACGTTCACACCCTCCACCACGACCCGGAACTGCTTGGGATGTACGCGCAGGACCTTGCCTTCCTTGCCCCGATGCTCGCCACGGATGACCCGTACCGTGTCGCCCTTGGCGACGTGGAGCTTGTGGCGCTCGGGCTCGCGGCCCCGCTCGCGGCGGCTCTTGCGGTAGACCAGCGTCCGCATCTCAGATCACCTCCGGCGCGAGCGACACGATCTTCATGAACCGCTTCTCGCGCAGCTCGCGGCCCACCGGCCCGAAGATGCGGGTGGCGCGGGGCTCGCCCTGATCGGTGATCAGCACGGCGGCATTCTCGTCGAATCGGATGTACGAGCCGTCCTTGCGCCTGGTCTCCTTCGCCGTGCGCACGATCACCGCTTTCGCGACCTCGCCCTTCTTGATCTGGCCCGTGGGGATGGCGTCCTTGATCGTGACGACGACGATGTCGCCCAGCCCGCCGTAGCGGCGTTTCGAGCCGCCGAGCACCCGGATCACGAGGGCGCTCCGGGCCCCCGAGTTGTCGGCGATCTTTAGTATCGTTTCCTGCTGCACCACGGTCCCCCCCGGCCCTTAGCGCGCGCGCTCGACGACTTCGACCACGCGCCACCGCTTCGTCTTCGAGAGCGGTCGCGTCTCCACGATCCGCACGGTGTCGCCCTGCTTCGCACCCTTGTCGTTGTGGGCCGCGACCTGTTTGGTCCGAACTATCTGCTTGCCGTAGAACCCATGCGCGAAGCGGCGGACCAGCGAGACCGTCACGGTCTGCTGCATCTTGTCGCTCACTACCACGCCCGTGCGGACCTTGCGACGCCCCCTCATGCCTGCTTCCTCTCGCGCAGAATGGTCTGGATCCGGGCGATGTCGCGACGCATCGCGCGGAACTGCAGCGGGTTGGCGATCGCCTCCGTCCCGCGGCGGAACGTCAGGCGGAACCGCTCCTCCACCAGCACCGCGAGCTTCTGCTCCAGCTCCTCGGTCTTGAGCTCCCGCAACGCATCCGGCTTCTGCCGCGCCATCCTACCGCTCCTCCCGCTTCACGAACTTCGACTTGATCGGCAGCTTGGCCGCGGCCAGCGCGAGCGCCTCGCGCGCCAGGTGCTCGGCGATCCCCTCGACCTCGAACATCACCCGCCCCGGCTTCACCACGGCCACCCAGCCCTCGGGGTTGCCCTTCCCCTTCCCCATCCGCGTCTCGGCCGGCTTCTTGGTGATCGGCTTGTCGGGAAACAACCGGATCCAGACCTTGCCACCGCGCTTCATCTCTCGGGTCAGCGCCACGCGCGACGCCTCGATCTGCCGGTTACTGATCCACCCCGGCTCGAGCGCCATCAGCCCGTAGTGGCCGAACGCGACGGTGTTGCCGCGCGTGGCCATCCCTTTGGTTCGGCCCTTGAACCGCTTGCGAAACTTGACTCGCTTCGGCGCGAGCATGGCTCCCCCTCAGACGCCCGTCGAATACGTGCGACCGTGCAGATCCTCGGTACGCTCGCCTTTGAAGATCCACACCTTGACGCCGATCGTCCCGTAGGTCGTCTTGGCGGTCGAGATCGCGTAATCCACGTCGGCGCGCAGCGTATGCAGCGGCACGCGCCCCTCGTGGTAGCCCTCCGTGCGCGCGATTTCAGCCCCGCCCAGACGGCCCGCCGTCTTGATCTTGATCCCCTGCGCCCCCATCCGCATCGCGCTCTGCACCGCGCGCTTCATCGCGCGGCGGAACGAGATCCGCTGGGTGAGCTGGTGCGCCACGCTGTCCCCCACGAGCTGGGCGTCGAGCTCCGGACGCTTGATCTCCTCGACGTTGATCCCGACCTCCTTGCCCGTGAGCTGCGCCAGCTCGTCGCGCAGCTTGTCGACTTCGGCTCCGCGCTTCCCGATCACCACCCCCGGGCGTCCCGTGTGCACCGTCACCGTCACCTTCCCCGGCTTCCGCTCGATGTGCACGTCGGCGATCGCCGCGTGGCTCAGCCTGGTCTTCAGGTACTTGCGGATCAGCTCATCTTCCTTGAGGAGCTCCGGAAAATCGCGGCGCGCGTAGTAGCGCGACCGCCACTGCTTGACGATTCCCAGCCGGAACCCGTACGGATGCGTTTTCTGGCCCACTTACCTGCTCCCTTTCTTGGATCGCGCCGCGGCCGCCTTGGGGCGCTTCCGCTTCGCGGCCGGCTTCGATGCGGCCCGCTTGCGCTTGACGGGCGGCTCGGCTTTGGCCTCCGCGGTCCCCGCCCTGACGGGCGGGGCTACGGGCGCGTCCTCCCCCGCCACATGGATCTCCACGTGGCTGGTGCGCTTGAGGATCGGTGTGGCGCGGCCCATCGCCGCCTGGGTAAAGCGCTTGAGGGTCGGCCCCTCATTCACGACCGCGTACTGGACCCGCAGCCGGTCGGCGTCGAAGGCAGCGTTGGCGCGTTGCGCCTGCTGCTCGGCATTCGCGACCGCCGACTTCAGCACCTTATGGATCTGCTTCGCGGCCAGCTTCTTCGAGAAGCGCAGGATGGCGTACGCCTCCGGCACCGCGCGGCCGCGGATCTGGTCGATGACGAGCCGCATCTTGCGCGCCGACTGGCGGACGGTCCGCTGAATCGCCCGGGCTTCCATCGTCTACGGCTTCGGCGCTTCGGCGGCCGCGGCGGCTTCGGCCTCGCGCTCTGCCGCCGAGCCCTTCGCGCTGTGCCCGCGGAACAAGCGCGTCGCCGCGAACTCGCCGAGCTTGTGGCCCACCATGTTTTCGGTGATGTACACCGGGATGAACTTGTTCCCGTTGTGCACCGCCAGCGTGTGGCCCACGAAGTCCGGCGTGATGGTGCTGCGCCGGGACCAGGTCTTGAACACCTTCTTCTCGTTCTTTTCGTTCAGGGCCTGGATCTTCACGAGGAGCGACGGCTCCACGTACGGACCCTTCTTAACGCTGCGTCCCATTGCTATCCCCGTTCTCGTTTACTGCGTCGCCTTCCCGCGTTTCCGTCCCCTCACAATCAGCTTCGTCGACGGCTTCTTCTTGTGGCGCGTCTTCTTCCCCTCGACCTTGCCCCAGGGCGAGGTCGGCGGCCGGCCGCCCGAGGTCTTGCCCTCGCCGCCGCCCAGCGGGTGGTCGACGGGGTTCATGGCTACCCCGCGCACCCGCGGCTGGCGCCCGAGCCAGCGGCTCTTGCCCGCCTTGCCGACCGACAAGAGCTCGTGCTCGGCGTTCGACACTTCGCCGATCGTCGCCAGGCATTCGCCGCGCACCATACGCATCTCGGTGGAGCGGAGCCGCAGCGTGACGTGGTTCCCCTCTTTCGCCACGACCTGCACGCCGGTCCCCGCGGAACGGCACAGCTGGCCGCCGCGCCCGATCTTGAGCTCGACGTTGTGCACCGTCGTGCCGAGCGGGATCTCGAACAGCGGCATAGCGTTCCCGATCCGGATGTCCGCCCCTGGTCCCGACACCACCGTGTCGCCGACGGCGAGGCCCTTGGGAGCGAGGATGTAACGCTTTTCGCCGTCCGCGTAGTGAAGCAGCGCGATACGGGCGGTGCGGTTCGGGTCGTACTCGACGCTCGCGACCTTCGCAGGCACGCCGAACTTGTCGCGCCGGAAGTCGATGCGCCGGTAGCGCCGCTTGTGCCCGCCGCCCTGATACCGGCTCGTGATATGGCCCTTGTTGTTGCGGCCACCCGTGCGCGTGAGCGGCTCGAGCAGCGAGCGCTCGGGTTCGGTCCTCGTGATGTCCCCGAAGTCCGACACCGAGCGGAAGCGCGTCGCCGGTGTGACCGGCTTGAACTGACGGATGCCCATATCAGCCCTCGAACACCGCGATCGCGTCCCCTGCCTTGAGGGTGACGATCGCCTTTTTCCAGGACGGCCGCCGCCCGACGTAACGCCCGTAGGTGCGGCGCTTGGCGCGCACGACCATCGTGCGCACGTCGGTCACGGTGACCTTGAACAGCGACTCAATCGCCGCCCGGATTTGCGGTTTGGTCGCTTCCGGGTGCACCCGGAATGCATACTCTTTGCGCGCTCCGTAGGCCGCCGATGACTTCTCGGTGACCACCGGCGCCACGATCGTGTGGTGCACCTCAGGCATCGGACGCCTCCACCGGGTCCGCGCTCTCCGCCGCCTCGCCCAGCGCTGGGAGCTCGACCACAACGGCGTCTGCCCAGAGGATCTCGTACGCGGTCGCGTCGGCGAACCGCATCACGTGCACGTTCGGGACGTTCCGGCCCGCGAGGTACACGTTGTGCGCATGGGCGGCGCCAGCCGTGAGCACCAGCACCTTGCGCTCGGCGACCCCGAGCTTGCCGAGCAGCTCGACGAGCGACTTCGTTTTCGGCTTCTCGTACGCGAGCGGATCCACCACGAACAGCGCGCCCTCGCGTGCCCGGGCGTTCAGCGCGGACTTCTTCGCCAGCTGCCGCACCTTCTTCGGGATGCCGAGCCGGTAGTCGCGCGGGTGCGGCCCGAACACGATGCCGCCGTGGCGCCAGTGCGGCGCACGGGTCGACCCCTGCCGCGCGCGGCCGGTGCCCTTCTGCCGCCACGGTTTCTGGTTGCCGCCCACGACCCAGCGCCGCGTCTTGGTGTCGTGCGTCCCCTGGCGCTGGTTCGCCAGCAACGTCACCACCGCCCGGTGGAGGGCGTGCTCGTTCACCGTGCCGTCGAACAGCACCGCCGGCAGCACCACGGCCTTCTTCTTGGTGCCGGTCGCGGAGTAGTGCGGCGCCTCAATCATGGCGGCTCGGGCCTCCCTGCTTGCGGACGGTGACGAGACCGTTCATCGGTCCCGGCACCGCGCCACGCACGAACAACAGGTTCCGCTCGGCGTCCACCTTCACGACCCGGAGGCCGAGCTCCGTGAAGCGCCGCGCGCCCATGTGACCCGGCATCCGCTTTCCTTTGATGATCCGGGACGGATCCGTCCCCGGCGCGATGGATCCGGGCTTGCGGTGGCGGGTGTTGCCGTGGGTCTCGGGGCCGCCGCCGAAATGGTGGCGATGCACCACACCTTGGAAGCCCCGGCCTTTGGTCACACCGGTCACCTTTACGACGTCCCCCGACTTGAAGATCGCCACCGTGACCGCCTCCCCCGGCTTGGGCGCAGCGCCGTCGCCCGCCACAGGAAAGCTCTGCAGCACGCGGGGCGCCGTCTCGAGGCCCGCCCGCTTCACGTGTCCGAGCAGCGCCTTGGAGGTGCGCTTCGGCTTCTTCGCGCCGAAGCCCAGCTGGACTGCGGTCCCCGTCAGCTGCACCACGGGGCACGGGCCCGCCTCGATCACCGTCACGGGGACGTGCGCCCCCCCCTCGTCGAAGAGCCGCGCCATCCCGAGCTTCCTGCCGATCATGCCGTTCATGCGCCGCGCTACTCCACTTTGATCTCGACGTCCACGCCCGCCGGCAAGTCGAGCTTCGTCAACGCATCGACCGTCTGCGAGCGGGAATCCAGGATGTCGATCAGCCGCTTGTGCGTCTTGAGCTCGAATTGCTCGCGGCTCTTCTTGTCGATGTGCGGGCTCCGCAGCACCGTCCACAGCTGCCGCTTGGTGGGCAGCGGGATCGGCCCTGAAACTTGGGCGCCGGTCTTCTCGGCCGTGCGCACGATGTCGGCCGCGGCCTGGTCGATGAGCGCGTGGTCGAACGCCTTGAGACGGATGCGGATCTTGCCTGCCATTCGGTACCTCGATTCTAGCTTACTTCCTGATCTTCGTGGCGACTCCCGCGCCCACCGTCCGGCCACCCTCGCGGATCGCGAAGCGGAGGCCTTCCTCCATCGCGATCGGCGTGATCAGCTCGATCGCCATCTTCGTATTGTCGCCCGGCATCACCATCTCCACCCCCGCCGGCAGCTCCACCGTTCCGGTGACGTCCGTCGTCCGGAGGTAGAACTGCGGCCGGTATCCCTTGAAAAACGGCGTGTGCCGGCCGCCCTCTTCCTTCGTCAGGACGTACACCTCCGCGTCGAACGCCGTGTGCGGCGTGATCGAGCCCGGCTTCGCGAGCACCATGCCCCGCTCGATCTCGTGCTTCTCCACCCCGCGCAGCAGCAGGCCGACGTTGTCCCCCGCCTGCCCCTCGTCGAGCAGCTTGCGAAACATCTCCACCCCGGTGACCACCGTCTTCTTGTCCGTCCCGAACCCCACCATCTCCACTTCCTCGCCCACCTTGACCTTGCCCCGCTCGATCCGCCCCGTCGCCACCGTGCCGCGTCCGGTGATCGAGAACACGTCCTCCACCGGCATCAGGAACGGCTTGTCGACTTCCCGCTGCGGGATCGGGATGCTTTGGTCGAGGGCAGTCAGCAGCTCCCACACCTTGGGAACCCACTGCTTGTCCCCTTCGATCGCTTTCAGGGCCGAGCCGCGGATCATGGGGATGTCATCGCCCGGGAACTCGTACTTCGACAACAGCTCGCGCACCTCGAGCTCCACCAGGTCGAGCAGCTCGGGGTCGTCCACCAGGTCGCACTTGTTCAGAAAGACCACAATCGCCGGTACGTTCACCTGGCGCGCCAGCAGGATGTGCTCCCGCGTCTGCGGCATCGGGCCGTCCACCGCCGACACCACGAGGATCGCCCCGTCCATCTGCGCCGCCCCCGTGATCATGTTCTTTACGTAGTCGGCGTGGCCCGGGCAGTCGACGTGCGCGTAGTGGCGCTGCTCGCTCGAGTATTCCACGTGGGACGTGGCGATCGTGAGGATCTTCGTCGCGTCGCGCCGCCCCTGGGACTCGGACGCTTTGGCGACCTGGTCGTAGGTGACGTAGGTCGCGAGCCCCTTCTCCGCCGCCACCTTGGTGAGCGCCGCGGTGAGCGTTGTCTTGCCGTGGTCCACGTGCCCGATGGTCCCGACGTTCACGTGGGGCTTGGTCCGCTGAAACTTTGCCTTGGCCATGGAATCCCCTAAAAAGCGTTTCAGAACATCGTCACGAAACGGCGTCGCGAAGCAACGTTACAGAGAACCGTGATACGTTCCCTCGTGACGTCTTTTCGTGACGTCCCTCCGTGACGTCTCTTCGTGACGCCGTCTCTTCTATCCTTTCACCTTCGACACAATCTCTTCTGCTTTGGCCTTCGGCACTTCCTGGTAATGGCTGAACTGCATGCTGTAGATGGCCCGCCCCTGGCTCATCGAGCGGAGCGTCGTGGAGTAGCCGAACATCTCCGATAGCGGCACGCTCGCCGCCACCACGTGGGCGTCCGCGCGCTGGGTCATGCCGCCGATCTTGCCGCGGCGGCTCGAGAGGTCGCCGATCACGTCACCCATGTAGTCGGCGGGCGTCACCACCTCGACGTCCATGATGGGCTCGAGCAGGATCGGGTGCGCCTGGCGGGCCGCCTCCTTCACGGCCATCGAGCCCGCGATCTTGAACGCCATCTCGCTCGAGTCGACGTCGTGGTAGGAGCCGTCCACGAGCTCCACTTTCACGTCCACCATGGGGTACCCCGCGAGCACGCCGTTCTCGAGCGCCTCCTTCACCCCCTGCTCGACCGGGCCGATGTACTCCCGCGGGATCGCGCCGCCGACGATGTTGTCCTCGAATACGAAACCGGTGCCGGGCTCGCCGGGCTCCATGTTGATGACCACGTGGCCGTACTGGCCGCGGCCGCCCGTCTGGCGGATGAACTTGCCTTCGACCTCTTCCACGCGCTTCCGCACCGTCTCGCGGTAGGCCACCTGCGGCCGCCCCACGTTGGCGTCGACTTTGAACTCCCGGCGCATGCGCTCGACGATGATCTCGAGATGCAGCTCGCCCATCCCCGAGATGATCGTCTGGGCCGTCTCGGCGTCGGTATGGACCCGGAACGTCGGGTCTTCCTCCGAGAGCTTCTGCAGCGCGATGGAGAGCTTGTCCTGGTCCGCCTTGGTCTTGGGCTCGATCGCCACCGAAATGACCGGCTCGGGGAACTTCATCGCCTCGAGGATGATCGGATGGGCCTCGTCGGACAGCGTGTCGCCGGTCTTCGTGTCCTTGAGCCCGATCGCTGCCGCGATGTCGCCGGCGCGGACCTCCTCGATCTCCTCGCGCTTGTTGGCGTGCATCTGCAGCAGTCGCCCGATGCGCTCCTTCTTGTCCTTGGTGCTGTTGTAGATGTAAGAGCCAGCGGTGAGGACGCCCGAATAGACGCGGAAGAACGTGAGCTTGCCGACGTACGGGTCGGTCATGATCTTGAACGCGAGCGCCGCGAACGGCTCTTCGTCCGCCGCCTTACGGGTCGCGTGCGTCGCGTCGTGATGCGGCAGATGCCCCTGAATCGCCGGGACGTCGAGCGGCGACGGCAGCAGGTCCACCACCGCGTCCAGCAGCGCCTGGACGCCTTTGTTCTTGAAGGCCGCCCCGCACAGGACCGGCACGACCTTGCCCGAGATCGTCGCCTTGCGCAGCACCGTGCGGATCTCGTCCTCGCTGAGCTGGTGCTCTTCCAGGTACTTGTGGAGGATCGCGTCGTCCTGCTCGACCACGGACTCGAGCAGGTGGTGGCGCATCTCGGCCACCCGGTCCTTGAGGGCGGCGGGCACGGGACCCTCGACGTACTTCTTCCCGAGCGACTCGTCGTCGTACACGATCTCCACTTGTCGGATCAAGTCCACGACGCCCGTGAACAGCTCACCCGAGCCGAGCGGGAGCTGGATCGGCACCACGTTGGCACCGAGCCGGTCCCGCACCATCTTGAGGCACATGTCGAAGTCCGCGCCCACCCGGTCCATCTTGTTGACGAAGATGATGCGCGGCACGTGGTAGCGGTCGGCCTGGCGCCACACGGTCTCCGTCTGCGGCTCGACGCCGCCCACCGCGTCGAGCAAGGTGAGGGCGCCGTCCAGCACGCGGAGCGACCGCTCCACTTCGACGGTGAAGTCCACGTGACCGGGGGTGTCGATGATGTTGATGCGGTACTGCTCGCCGCGGCGCGGCCAGAAGGCGGTGGTGGCGGCGGAGGTGATGGTGATCCCCCGCTCCTGCTCCTGCTCCATCCAGTCCATGGTCGCCGTGCCGTCGTGCACCTCGCCGAGCTTGTACGTGCGGCCCGTGTAGTACAGGATGCGCTCGGTCGTAGTCGTCTTCCCGGCATCGATGTGGGCCATGATGCCGATGTTCCGAATCCGTTCGAGCGGTGTGACTCGGGGCATTTCGTCCTATCTCGTTGACTCAGCAAAAACGCGGGGCGACCGTGACGCCCGTCGTGCGGGCCGGTCTCGCTCCGCCGTCATCGGGGGGCGTAAACCCCCTCGATGCAGGGTCCCCTTCAGCAGGGTCCCGAAGTCGTCGGTCTAAGCGTTTACCACCGGTAATGTGCGAAAGCCCGATTGGCTTCCGCCATCCGGTGCGTGTCTTCCTTCTTCTTGATCGTCTCGCCCTCGCCCTTCGAGGCGAGGATCAGCTCGGCGGCGAGCCGCTCCGCCATATTCTTCTCGCGCCGCGCCCGGCTGTACTGGATCAGCCACCGCATCCCCAGCGCGGTCCGCCGCTCGGGTCGCACCTCGACCGGCACCTGGTAGGTCGCGCCGCCCACTCGCCGGGACTTCACTTCCAACGCAGGCTTCACATTTGAAAGCGCCTGCTTGAACACGTTCACGCCCGGCTGCCCGGTACGCTGCTCGATCAGGTCCATCGCCTGGTAGAACACCCGCTCCGCCAGCGACTTCTTGCCGCGCTCCATCAGGTTGTTCAGGAACTTGGAGACGGTCTGGCTGTCGTAGCGCGGATCGGCCGGCACCGGGCGCCGGATCGCCTTCTTGCGCCGGCTCATTGCGCCGCTTCCTTCGGCCGTTTGGCTCCATACTTGGAGCGCGACTGTTTCCGCTCGTTCACCCCCGCGGCGTCGAGCGTGCCGCGGATGATGTGGTAGCGTACGCCCGGCAAATCCTTGACTCGACCGCCCCGGATCATCACGATCGAGTGCTCCTGCAGGTTATGCCCTTCGCCCGGAATGTAGGCGGTCACCTCGAAGCCGTTCGTCAGCCGGACCCGCGCGACCTTGCGCAGCGCCGAGTTCGGCTTTTTCGGCGTGGTCGTGTACACCCGCGTGCACACGCCGCGCTTTTGCGGATTGCCGCGCAGCGCGGGCGCCTTTTCCTTTTTCTCCACGTCCCTGCGCCCGAGCCGGACGAGCTGATTGATGGTCGGCATACGCTCCGCTAAAAAGTTGCCAAATAGACTTGCAAAATAGTCGCGTAATTACGGTCAGGGCAACCCCCGACCGGCGGGCGGGGTGGCCGGGACGCGGCTTGCAGCGCCCCGAGATGGGAGCTATATGGAAGCCAAGTCCCTCGTCGGGAGTCCCGGCATGTACCCCGCCCGCCCGTACCGCCCGTTCGCGCTGACCCTGCTGCTCGGCGCGGTCGCCTGCACCATCCGCGTGATCCAGCCGGCCCCGGCCGCCGTGCCAGGGGGCGGCGGCCCGAAGCCCGACAGCGCCAAGAAAGACCTCCCTTGGAAGCCCTTCGCCGAGGTGACCAAGGACGCGCGCGTGCAGACCGGGCTGTTCACGGTGTATCTCAAACGGGAAAGCGCCTACCTCGCGCTCAAGCCGGAGCAGCTCGACCACGACTACCTCATGGTCACGGAGCTGTCGCAGGGGATCGGTGAGCTGGGCATCGACGGCGGCAGCGACATCCGCTCCGACCTGATCCGGTTCCACAGGGCAAGCGATCACGTCGAGCTGTGGGTCGTGAACCCCTATGCCACGGCGACGCCGAACACGCCGATGGCGCGCACCGTCGCCTACTCGTTCGGGCACTCGGTCGCCCAAGCGTTCCCGATCGCCAGCCTGCGCGATACCACGAACGAAGTGCTGGTCGATCTCGCTCCGTTCTTCGTGTCTGACTGGGCGGATCTGGGCGCGTTCTTCCAGTTCCTCTCGCAGCAGACGCCGCTGCAAGGCCCGGGACCGATGTTTGACAAGGAGCGCTCCAGCTTCACGTCGCTGCGCGTCTTCCCCACAAACACGGAAGCCGAGGCCCGACTGACCTTCCGTACCAGCCGGAGCTTCGGCATGGACATGGTGCCCGACTACCGCTGGATTCCGGTCGGGGTACACTACTCGATCCTCGAGCTGCCCGCCACGCCGATGCGCCCGCGCTACGCCGACGACCGGGTCGGCTACTTCGTCGCCGCGATGAAGAACTTCTCGCGCGACACCGCCGAGAGCTTCTTCGTCCGCTACGTGAACCGCTGGCGGCTCGAAAAGAAAGACCCGAGCGCCGCGGTGAGCGACCCGGTGAAACCGATCACCTACTATCTCGACCGCACCATCCCCCTCGAATGGCGACCCTACGTGCGGGACGGGATCCTCGAGTGGAACCGGGCGTTCGAGGAGGCGGGCATCCGCAACGCCATCCAGGTGCTGGACGCCCCCGACGACTCGCTGTGGAGCGCCGAAGACGCGCGCTACAGCACCGTACGCTGGATGGCCAACAACGCCTTCACCTACGCGATCGGACCCTCCGACGTCGATCCCCGCACGGGCGAGATCCTCAACGCCGACATCCTCATCGCCGCCTCCTGGATTCAGGCGTGGCAGGGCGAGTACCGAGACTACGCGGGGCCGCAGGCGATGATCCGCGAGGTGTTCCTCGAGGACTCGCTCCTGCGGGCGGACCCGAGCGGCCGCCGCTTCCAGCGGCTCTGCTCCTACGGGGCCAGCATGGCGCACTCGGGGACGCTGCTGCGGGCGACGCTCGCCGCGAGCGGCGCGATCGCTCCCGGCGGCCCCGTCCCGCGGGAGTACATCGGCCAGGCGCTGAAAGAGCTAGTGATGCACGAAGTGGGGCATACGCTCGGGCTGCGGCACGACTTCCGCGGCACCGCCGCCATCCCCATGGACAAGCTGTTCGATCGGGCGTACACGGCAACGCACGGCACGTCGGCGTCGGTCATGGATTACAACCCGCCGGCCATCGCCCTGGACCGGAGCAAGCAAGGAGACTATTACTCGCGCACCATCGGGACGTACGACCGCTGGGCGATCAAGTACGGATACGCCACCGTCGCCGCGGAAACGCCCGACGCCGAGCGCGCCGGTCTCCGAGACATCGCCGGCCAGGCGTCCGATCCCGATCACGTGTACGGGACCGACGAGGACGCCGGGTTCGCCGGCTACGGCCTCGATCCCACCGTCACGCGGTACGACCAGACGTCCGATCCGCTCGCCTGGGCCAAGGACCGCGCGACGCTCGTGAATCGGTTGTTCGACTCCCTCGAAACGCGTCTCGTGGCGGCGGGCGACGGCTACCCCAAGCTGCGGCGCGGCTTCCGGGACCTGCTGTTCGAGCGCTGGTACGCGACGCTCGTCACCACCAAGTACCTGGCGGGCGCGTACACGTCGCGCGATCACCGCGGCGACCCGAACAACCGGCCGCCGTTCGTCGCCGTATCGGCAGCCCGCCAGCGGGATGCGTTGGCGTTCATCGCCGATGCCGGGCTGGGCGAGAACCTGTATCGCTTCCGGCCGGAGCTGCTCAACAAGCTCGCGCCCGAGCGGTGGTGGCACTGGGGCGTGAATCCGTTCAGCGAGGGGCGGATCGACTTCCCGCTGCACGACTGGGCGCTGGCATTCCAGGGAACGCTGGTGCGGCTGCTCACGGACCCGCAGGTGCTGTCACGGGTGCGGGACGCCGAGCTGCGCGCCGAGACCCGGAACCAGATGGTGACGATCCCCGATATTCTGACGACCCTCACCACCAGTATCTGGGCGGAGGCGGGGGGCCAGGGGTCGCGCGGCCGGAACACCAGCTCCATTCGCCGCGACCTCCAGCGCTTGTATCTCGCCCGACTGCTGCAGATGGTCGTGACGCCCGAGCCCGGCATGCCAGAAGACGCGCGCACCGTGGCGCGAGCCACGCTTGCGAGCCTGAGCGGTGCCTTGGGGCGGGCGTTGGTGCCGGCGAACGAGCTCGACGGGTATACGCAAGCGCACTTTGCCGACTCGCGCCAGCGCATCGAGCAGGCCCTCAACGCGCAGGTGGTGCAGCCGCTCGGCCCAACGCCTTCGCCGCGCTAGGAAACGACGCGACCCAACACGACGGCGCCCGGGATCGCTCCCGGGCGCCTTGGCTGCTCCCCCCCCCGCGAAAAGCTGATCCGTCAGCGCGCTGGCCCGCCACCGCCTAGCCCGAGGAGCGGGATCCCGATTCCCACCGCGAGATGGATGTCGTTCAACTGCTTGTCCACGGCCGAAAAGCCGCCACCCGATGTGTTGGGCGCGTACTGCGCCTTATAGACGAAGTCCTCCGCGTGCAGCTGCAGGTGCAGCAGTTGGCCGAGCCGGAAACGCAGCGTGGCCCCGATCACGCCCCCCAGATCGCTGTTGTCCGGGTCGCCCTCATAGGCCGTGCCGCTGCGACGCACCAGGCCGCCGCCGCCGTTCAGCTGGAGCGACACTGCGTTGGTCGGCGGCAGCAGCTCGATGAATGCCCTGCCGCTGGCGGACAGGATGTTGGCGTCGGTCGTCGAGGAACTGCCCGTGGCAGAGAACTTGAGCTTCGAGGGCGCGTAGTCCACCGTGGCCTCGATCCCGGCGCGCCGGCCGAGACTGAGTCCCACGCGGCCCCCCAGCGTGATCGAGACTTCTTGCTTGTACTCCTGCCCGGTCACGGCCTTCGTCAGCTCGGTCGTGGGGATGTAGACGCCGATGGCTGGAGAGATGCTCAGCTGTGCCACCGCTCGTCCTGACACGACGCACCATAGCGCGGCGACGACGGCTAGCGTGGATGCCGAACGGCGCGAACGGTGCATGATGCCTCCCGCGAGACGGGTGAGGGGGGACCGACAGGGCCTGTTATCGCGTCCATTCGAGCGGGGGTCAAGCCCCCACAAACGAACGGCGCCCGGGGAAGCTTCCCCGGGCGCCGCCGCTCGTTCGGGCACGCCAATGGCGTGCCTCTCCTAATCTGCTTCGACCTCCTCCGGGAACGGACTGGGCACCGCGCCCGGCGTCGCCTCCATCGGCGGCGGCGGGGGCTGGAAGCCCTCGGGGGGCTCGATCTCGATCTCGTGGTACCGGTAGATCCCGGTCCCAGCCGGGATGAGGTGGCCGATGATGATGTTCTCTTTCAACCCCAAGAGGTCGTCCCGGGCGCCCCGGATCGCCGCATCGGTCAACACCCGCGTCGTCTCCTGGAACGAGGCCGCGGAGATGAACGACTGTGTCGTCAGGCTCGCCTTCGTGATGCCCAAGAGCAAGGGCTCGCTCGTCGCCGGCTTGCCGTCCTTCTTCACCGCCCGCTCGTTGATCTCGCGGAACGTGAGCTTGTCGACGTGCTCGCCCTCGAGGAACTCGGTGTCGCCCGGATCCACCACCTTCACTTTCTGGAGCATCTGGCGCACGATCACGCCGATGTGCTTGTCATTGATCTTCACGCCCTGGAGCCGGTACACCTCCTGCACCTCGTTCAAGAGGTACTCCTGCACGGCCCGCGGGCCCTTGATCCGCAGGATGTCGTGCGGGTTCACGGGCCCCTCGGTGAGACGGTCCCCGGCGCGCACCCGGTCGCCTTCGTGGACGCGCAGGTGCTTGCCGGCCGGCACCTCGTACAGCTGCGGCTCGCCCTCTTCGGGGTGGACATAGATCTCGCGCTTGCCGCGCTTGATGTCGCCGAACCGCACGGTGCCGTCCACCTCGGAGATCGTGGCCGGGTCCTTGGGCCGCCGCGCCTCGAACAGCTCGGCCACGCGCGGGAGACCCCCCGTGATGTCACGCGTCTTGTAGGCCTCGCGTGACACCTTGGCGAGGACCAGGCCCGCGTACACGTCCTGGCCGTCGTCCACCGTGAGCTGCGCCCCTTCCGGGATGACGAAATCGCGCAGCCGCTTCTCCTTCTCCCCCTTCTTCTGGATGATCTCGATGTGCGGGTGCAGCTTCTTCTCCCGGTCCTCGATGATCACGCGCTGGCGCCGGCCCGTCAGCTCGTCGAGCTCCTCACGGACCGTCTCGTCCTCGACGATGTCGACGAACCGCACCACCCCTGCCACGTCGGTCATGATCGGGTTGGTGTAGGGGTCCCAGGTGAACAGCACGCCGTCGCGGGCCACCTTGGCGCCGTCGGCCACAATCAGGGTCGCGCCCAGCGGCACGTGGAAGCGCGAGTGCACCGAGAGCTTGCCCTCCTCGCCGGCGCCGTGCTTCGCCGCCCGGAGGATCAGCTCGCCCTCGTAGCTCGTGACGACGCGCTGCTTGTCGGGCGTCTCGACGAAGGTGAGGCGATCGCCGTACTCGATGACGCCCTCGACCTTGGTCTTCCGCACCGTCTGCTCCGCGATGCGCGCCGCCGTGCCGCCGATGTGGAAGGTGCGCAGCGTGAGCTGCGTGCCCGGCTCCCCAATCGACTGGGCAGCGAGGATCCCGACCGCTTCGCCCAGGTCCACCATGTCCATGGTGGCGAGGTTGCGGCCGTAGCACATGCGGCACACGCCGCGCTTGGCCTCGCAGGTGAGCACCGAGCGGATGCGGACCGTCTCGATTCCCGCGTCCTCGATAGCTTGCGCGGTCTCCTCGGTGATGAGCTTGCCCGCTTCGACCAGCACCTTGGGCCGCTCGTCCTCGTCCAACTCGTGGGGATCCGACACCTCGTCGAGGGCCACGCAGCCCACGAGGCGCTCGCGCAGCGGCTCGATGATGTCTTCCCCCTCCTTGAGGGCGGACATCTCCAGACCGAGGATGGTGCCGCAGTCCTCCTCGGTGATCGTCACGTCCTGCGCCACGTCCACGAGGCGGCGCGTGAGATAGCCTGCGTCCGCCGTCTTGAGCGCGGTGTCGGCCAGCCCTTTGCGCGCGCCGTGCGTCGAGATGAAGTACTCGAGCACGGAGAGCCCCTCACGGAAGTTCGACTTGATCGGGCTCTCGATGATCTCGCCGATGCCGCCCGTGAGCTTCTTCTGCGGCTTCGCCATCAGGCCGCGCATGCCGGCCAGCTGGCGGATCTGATCACGCGAGCCGCGGCTCCCCGAATCGAACATCATGAACACCGGGTTGAAGCCGCCCTTGGAGCGCTGCATCGTCTTGACCATCGCGTCGGCGATGTCGTTGTTGGCGTGGGTCCAGGCGTCGATCACCTTGTTGTAACGCTCGCCGAAGGTGATCTGTCCTGTGGCATAGGCGCGCTGGAACCGCTCGACGCGCGCCTCGGCGTCGTGCAACAGCGACGCCTTCTCGGCCGGAATCTCCAGGTCCTCGACGCCGATCGAGACGCCCCCCATCGTGGCGTAGCGAAAGCCGAACTCCTTGAGCATGTCCAGGAACTGCACCGTGCTGGCCAGGCCGGCCCGCCGGTAGCTCTCGAACACGAGCTCCGACAGGTCTTTCTTGCGCAAGACCTGGTTCTGGTAGCCTTGCTCACGCCGCAGCCCCTCGGGGAGGATGCTGTTGAAGATCACCCGCCCGGCGGTCGTGTAGACCCACTCGCCCGGCGGCTCGCTCCAGTAGTGCAGCGGCGAGTGGTAGGCGAGCCGCTTCGTCGCGAGCCCCATATCGAGCTCGGCGAGCGACCCGAGGCGAGGCGCCGCCGCCTTGACGCCAGGCTGCTCGAAGTCGGCCGGCTCCTTCGTGAGGAAGTAGCAGCCCAGCACCATGTCCTGCGACGGCTCGGCCACGGGCCGGCCGTCGGAGGGCTTGAGGATGTTGTTCGACGAGATCATGAGTAGCCGCGCCTCGATCTGGCTCTCGAACGAGAGCGGCACGTGCACCGCCATCTGGTCGCCGTCGAAGTCCGCGTTGAACGCAGCGCAGACGAGCGGGTGGATGCGGATCGCCTTCCCTTCCACCAGCACCGGCTCGAACGCCTGGATGCCCAGGCGGTGCAGCGTCGGCGCGCGGTTCAGGAGCACCGGATGGTCCTCGATGATCTCCTCGAGGATCTCGTACACTTCCGGCGACTCCTTCTCCACGATCTTCTTGGCCCGCTTCACGGTCTCGGCGATGCCCTTCTCGACCAGCTGGTGGATGATGAAGGGCTTGAACAGCTCCACCGCCATCGCCTTGGGGAGGCCGCACTGGTGCAGCCTGAGCTCCGGACCCACGACGATCACCGACCGGCCGGAATAGTCCACACGCTTGCCCAACAGGTTCTGACGGAACCGCCCCTGCTTGCCTTTGAGCATGTCGGACAGCGACTTGAGCGGCCGCTTTCCCCGTCCCCGGATCGCCTTGGAGCGACGGCCGTTGTCGAACAGCGCGTCGACGGCCTCTTGCAGCATCCGCTTCTCGTTCCGGAGGATGACCTCCGGCGCCCGGTGCAGGATCAGCTTCTGCAGCCGGTTGTTGCGGTTGATGACGCGGCGGTACAAGTCGTTCAAGTCCGACGTCGCGAACCGCCCCCCGTCGAGCGGCACGAGCGGTCGCAGGTCGGGCGGGATCACCGGGATCACGTCCAGGATCATCCAGCGAGGGTCGTTGCGCCCCTCGCCGGCGGCGCCCGAGTTGCGGAAGGCGTCCACGATCTTGAGGCGCTTCAACATCTGCTTCTTGCGATGCTGGCTCGTCTCGGTCGCGACCGACTCGCGCAGCTCGTCGGCGAGCTTGTCGATGTTGAGCTGCTCGAGCAGCGCCCGTACCGCCGGTGCGCCGATGTCCGCCTTGAAGGCCGCGTCCCCCTCCGTCTTCGCCTTGGTGCGGAGCTCCAAGTAGCGGTCCTCGTCGAGCAGCTCCTTGTCCTGCACCTCCTGCTCGCCGGGGTCGATCACCACGTAGTTCGTGTAGTAGATCACCCGCTCCAGATCCCGCAGGGTCATGTCGAGCAGATTGCCCATCGGCGAGGGCAGCGTCTTGAAGAACCAGATGTGTGCCACCGGCACGGCGAGCTCGATGTGGCCCATGCGCTCGCGCCGCACTTTGGACAGCGTCACTTCGACGCCGCAGCGGTCGCAGATCACGCCCCTGTACCGGATCCGCTTGTACTTGCCGCAATGGCACTCCCAGTCCTTCACCGGGCCGAAGATGCGCTCGCAGAACAGTCCGTCCCGCTCCGGCTTGAACGAGCGGTAGTTGATGGTCTCGGGCTTCGTCACCTCGCCCCACGACCACCAGGTCCGCTGGCCCTGCAGCTCCAGGCGCTCGCGCTCCTTCGAATCGCGCGGGCCCCGGATCTCCTCCGGCGAGGCGATGCGGATCTGGATATAGTCGAAGCTCGAGCTCTTCGGCTCGCGCCCGCTCCGGAAATCGATCATCCGAGTCTCCCTCCCCCGTTACTCTTCGACGTCCTCGGTGGTGCCCAGGGTCACTTTCAACCCGAGGGCCTGGAGTTCCTTCACCAGCACGTTGAAGGACTCGGGGATGCCGGGTTTCGGCAGGTTCTGCCCCTTGACGATGGCCTCGTACACGCGGCTGCGGCCGTTCACGTCGTCTGACTTGACGGTCAGGATCTCCTGGAGGGTGTGCGCCGCGCCGTAGGCTTCGAGCGCCCATACCTCCATCTCGCCGAACCGCTGGCCGCCGAACTGCGCCTTGCCGGCGAGCGGCTGCTGCGTCACCAGCGAGTACGGCCCGATCGAGCGCGCGTGGATCTTGTCGTCCACCAAGTGCGACAGCTTCATCATGTAGATCGAGCCGACCGTGACGTCCGAGGAGAAGAACTCGCCGGAGCGCCCATCGCGCAGCCGCGCCTTCCCTGTAGGGGAGAGGCCCGCCGCCTTGAGCACCTCGTTCACCGCCTGGTCGACATCCGCCTCGGACTTGGGCCCGAGCAGCGCCGCGAGCGCCGGGAACCCGACGCCCTCCAGCACGTCGGCCGGCTTATCGCGCTCGAGGAACTTCTCGATCTCCTTCAGGCCCGTTTTGAACGCGGCCTTGTCGGCCTTGGAGAGGTCGTCGGCCTCGAGGCGCGCCTGGTGCGCTTCCTGCTCGATGCGCCGCTGTTCGAGCTCCCGCTCGGCGAGCTGCTTTGCCGCGGCCTTGAGGAAGTCGACGACGCGATGGTACACGTCGCGCGTCTCCTGCGCGAGCGCGCGGTGCCCGAGCACGCCGATCCCGGCGGTGGCGACCTCGGGCCGGCCCCCGTTCCCCGACGGCAGCCGCCGCAGATCCTTGACGATCTGGCGCACGGTCTCCGGATCGAGGTCGGGCAGGCGGACGTCGAGCTGCAGCGCATCGGCCGCCCAGGTGAGACCGGCGAGCCGCAGCAGCACTCCGATTTCGGTCTCGTCGGCGCCCTGGAACACGGGCGTCTTGGCCTCGAAGCCCAAGATGCGCGCGGCCCAGCCGAGGTGCGTCTCGAGGATCTGACCCACGTTCATGCGCGACGGCACGCCCAGCGGGTTCAGCACGATGTCCACCGGCGTCCCGTGCGGCAGGAACGGCATGTCCTCCTCCGGGACGATGCGCGCGATGATGCCCTTGTTCCCGTGGCGACCCGCCATCTTGTCGCCCACCGAGATCTTGCGCTTTTCGGCGACGTAGACCTTCACGAGCTGAATCACCCCGGGGGGGAGCTCGTCCGGCTGGAGGATCTTGTCGATCTGGTCCTCCGACTTCTCTTCGATCTTGGCGCGCTCGGCCTGCGCCGCGTCGAGCACGGCACGGAACCGCTCGTTCACCTGCTTGTTGGCCACGCGCAGCGTCTTCAGGTCCACGTCGGCGAAGTTGATCTCGGCGAGCTGCGGCTTCGCGAGCTTGGTGCCGGCCGGCAGGTATTCCTCGACCGTCCCCGCCTTGAGCATCAAGCCGACCTCCTGCCCGGCGAGCAGGTCGCGCAGCTCGGCGAACATCGCATCGGAGATGCGGGCCTTCTCCTCCGCCTCGAGCCGGCGCACCTCGCCGATGCGCTCGCCCCGGTCCTTCTCGACGACCTGGTCCTCGATGCGCGAGAAGATCTTCACGTCGATGACCACGCCCTCCATCCCCGGCGGCACCTTGAGAGACGAGTCCTTGACGTCCTTCGCCTTCTCGCCGAAGATCGCCGTGAGGAGCTTTTCCTCGGGGGACAGCTCGGTCTCGCCCTTGGGCGTGATCTTGCCGACCAGGATGTCGCCGGCCTTCACGTGCGCGCCGATGCGGACGATGCCGCGCTCGTCCAGGTCGACGAGCGACTCCTCGGCCACGTTCGGGATCTCGCGCGTGATCTCCTCACGGCCGCGCTTGGTGTCGCGCACGTGCAGCTCGAGCTCCTGGATGTGGATCGACGAGTAGACGTCGTCCTTCACCAGTCGCTCCGAGAGGACGATGGCGTCCTCGAAGTTGTGCCCGTACCACGGCATGAACGCCACCACCACGTTGGCCCCGAGCGCCAGCTCGCCGTGCTCGGTCCCCGCCCCGTCAGCGATGATCTGCCCCGCCTTCACCTTCTGGCCCACCGGCACCAGCGGCCGCTGGTTGATGGCGGTGTCCTGGTTGGTCCGCCAGAACTTCTTCAAGCGGTAGCGATCGTGCTGCTTGAGCCGCGCCAGCGGGTGGTCCCCCGTCTTGGCGTCTTCGTCGCCCGTGTCGATGATGATCTCGTCGGCGGTGACGCGGGTGACAACGCCGGCGCGACGGGCGATGACCACCGCGCCCGAGTCGCGGGCCACTTTTTCCTCGAGCCCGGTCCCGATGAGCGGAGCTTGGGGGAACAGCAGCGGCACCGACTGGCGCTGCATGTTCGAGCCCATGAGCGCGCGGTTGGCGTCGTCGTGCTCCAGGAACGGGATCAGGGCCGCGGCGATGGACACCAGCTGCTCCGGCGCCACGTCCATGAAGTCGATGCGGTTCGACGCCAGCAGCGGGTAGTCGTCCCGCTTGCGGCACAGCACGAGCTCGTCGGCGAAGCGGCCGTCTTCGGCGACGTGGGCGTTCGCCTGCGCCACGGCGTACTCCTCCTCTTCCGACGCCGAGAGCCAACGGATCTCGTCGGTGACCTTGCCGCTCTTGACTGCGCGGTACGGCGTCTCGATGAAGCCCAGGTCGTTCACCCGCGCGTAGCAAGAGAGGCTCGTAATGAGCCCGATGTTCGGGCCTTCCGGCGTCTCGATCGGGCACATGCGGCCGTACTGGCTGTAGTGCACGTCGCGCACCTCGAAGCCCGCGCGCTCGCGCGTGAGACCGCCCGGCCCGAGGGCGGAGAGGCGGCGCTTGTGCGTCAGCTCCGCGAGCGGGTTCGTCTGATCCATGAACTGCGACAGTTGCGAGCTGCCGAAGAAGGCCTGGATGACGGCGCTCACCGTTCGCGCGTTCACGAGGTCATCCAGCGTGATCCGCTCGGGATCGTTGTTGATGCTCATCCGCTCCTTGATGAGCCGCGCCATGCGCGAGAGCCCGACGGAGAACTGGTTCGCGATCAGCTCGCCCACCGAGCGCACCCGGCGGTTGCCGAGGTGGTCGATGTCGTCGGTGTAGCCGCGCCCCTCGCGCAGCTCGATCAGGTAGCGGATGATCGCGATGAAGTCGTCCTCCGTGAGGACCGTATGGTCCTTGGGGACGTTCACCTTGAGGCGCTGGTTGATCTTGTAGCGCCCCACCCGGCCCAGGTCGTAGCGCTTGGGGTGGAAGAAGAGCCGCTCCAGCGCCTGCCGCGCGGTCTCGAGGTTCGGCGCCTCACCCGGCCGCAGCAGCGCGTAGATCTGCTCCAGCGCCTCCGCCTCGGTGTGGGTCGGGTCTTTGAGCAGCGTGTTCTTGATGAGCGGCGACTCGCTCCGCCCCGCCGGCAGCAGCACGTCGAGCTTCGTCACGCCCGCTTTCAGTAGCTTCTTCTTGAGGGTGTCCGAGAGCTCCCGCCCGCCTTCCGCGACGACCTCCCCCGTCTCGGGGTCGGCGACGTCGAACGCCAGGATGTACGCGCCCTGCCGCTCGCGCGTCGTCGTCGGCTGCGCCTCGTCGCGCAGGTCGAGCGACGTGTAGCCCGCGAAGACCGTGACCTTGCTGATGCCGGCGCGCCGGAACGTATTGAACTTCTCCAGGGTGAGCTCGTCGCCGACCCGTCCGAGCGGCTCGCCCTTCTTGTTCTCGGGATCCGGGACATCCGCCGCCAGCAGGGTGCCCAGCACCTCGCGCTTCTGGGCACGGCCCTCGAGCTTGCCCGTAATGTCGATGTCCTTCGTGGCATAGAACAGCTTCAGGATGTCGGCGTTCGTGCCGTAGCCGAAGGCGCGGAGCAGCGCCGTCGCCGGGAATTTTTTCTTCTTGTCGATGTGGACGTAGATCACGTCGTGGATGTCGATCGTGAACTCGACCCACGAGCCCCGGAACGGAATGATCCGCGCCGAGAACAGCCGCTGACCGTTGGGGTGGATGCTCTCCTCGAACACCACGCCGGGGGAGCGGTGCAGCTGCGACACGATCACGCGCTCGGCGCCGTTGATGACGAACGTGCCGAGCGGCGTGAGGATCGGCAGCTCACCGAGGTAGACTTCCTTCTCGATGATATTCTTGGGCCGTTTGGTCTTGGTGGTCTCACCGACCTCTTCCATGACCACCAGCTGCAGCGTCGCCTTGAGCGGAACGGAGTAGGTCATATCCCGCTCGATGCACTCCTCGACCGAGTACTTCGACTCGCCGAGGGCGTACTTCACGAACTCCAGGGAGTAGTTGCCGTTCACGTCCTGGATCGGGAAGACATCCTTGAACACCCGCTCGAGCCCGACGTCCGTCCGCTCGGCGCCCTTGCCGTCCGGTTGCAGCAGCGACTGGAACGCACGCGTCTGGATGTCCAGGAGATGCGGCATCGGCATCCCCTCGTCGAGCTTGGCAAACGACAGTACCGGCAACGTTTTCGTCATGGCGACACCTCAGGCAAACACGAAACGGCCCCTACCCCCCGACCGGCGAGCGGCCGGGGGCGGACAGAGGGGCTCGGAGAAGCGAGCAGGAACGTGGCCGGTTCCGCTACTTCAGTTCGACGGCGGCGCCCTGCGCTTCGAGCTTCTTCTTGATTTCCTCGGCTTCCTGCTTGGACACGCCTTCCTTTACGGTGCCGGGCGCGCCTTCCACCAGGTCCTTGGCCTCCTTGAGGCCCAAGCTGGTGATCGCCCGGATCTCCTTGATCACTTGAATCTTCTTTTCGCCAGCGCTCTTCAGGATGACTGTAAACTCCGTCTGTTCCTCGGCGGCGGGGGCGGCTGCCGCCGCGCCGGCCGCGCCCGCCACGGGCGCCGCCGCCACCGGCGCCGCGATCGTGACGCCGAACTTGTCCTTGAACGCCTCGATCAGCTCCGCCAGTTCAAACACCGACATGTTCCCGATGGCTTCGAGAATGTCGTCCTTGCTCACACTGGTCTGAGTCGCCATTGCCGTGTCTCCCACTCGATTTAAGAAGCGGCCCCTCCGGCAGAGGCCCGCTTGGTCCGGAGCGCCTCGAGGGCACCCACGAAATTCATCAGGAAGCCGTTCAACGCGCCGACGAACCCGGCCATCGGCGCCTGCAGCGCCCCGCCCAGCTGCGCGAGCAGCTCGGTCCGCGACGGGAGCGTGGCGAGCCGCTTCACCTGATCCGGCGTCACCGCTGCCCCGGCCACGAGACCCGCCTTGATCGCGGGCTTCTCGAACTCCTTGACGAAATCCCCGAGCACCTTCGCGGCGGCCACCGGGTCCGCCCCCCCCAGCACGAGTCCCGTGGGACCGGCGAGATGGGGCTCGAGGCCGGGCACTTTCGCGTCGGCGAGGGCGCGCCGCACCAGCGTGTTCTTCACGACCACGTACTCGACGCCCGCCGCCCGCAGCCGGCGCCGCAGCTGCGTGAGCTGCGCGACGTCGAGCCCCGTGAAGTCGGTGACGTACACGGTGGTGGACCGGCGCAGCCGCTCCGCCAGTCCCGTCACCACGCCTTGCTTCTGGGCCTTGGTCCTGATCATGCGAACACCGCCGGGTCCAGCGGTACGCCGGGCCCCATCGTGCTCGACACCGTCACCGACCGGATGTAGTGGCCTTTCGCCGCCGCGGGCTTCGCCCGCACGATCGCCTCCATGAACGTCTGCAGGTTCTCCGCCAGCGCATCGGCGGCGAAAGACCGCTTGCCGATCGGGGCGTGCACGATCCCGCTCTTGTCCACCCGGAACTCGATCTTTCCCGCCTTGAGCTCTTTGACCGCGCGCGCCACGTCCATCGTGACCGTGCCCGCCTTGGGGTTCGGCATCAAGCCGCGCGGGCCGAGCACCTTCCCCAGCGGCCCGAGCTGGCCCATCACGTCCGGCGTGGCGACGATGACGTCGGTGTCGAGCCACCCATCCTTGATCTTCTGGACGTATTCCACGCCCACGAAGTCGGCCCCCGCCGCCTCCGCTTCCTTTGCCTTGTCGCCCTGCGCAATGACCAGCACCCGGATCTTCTTCCCGGTGCCGTGGGGCAGGCTCACCGTGCCGCGCACGATCTGGTCGGCGTGCTTGGGATCGACGCCGAGCCGCACGGCCACGTCGACCGACTCGTCGAACTTGGCATACGCCGCGGCCTGCACCCGCTCGACCGCCTCGCGGGGCGGATACAGCTTGCGCGGCTCGAGGGTCCCGACCGCGGCCCGGTAGCGCTTGCCGTGGGCGCGCATCAGCCCTCCACCTCGAGCCCCATGGAGCGGGCGGTGCCCGCCACCATCTTCATCGCGGCCTCGATGTCGTTGGCATTCAAGTCCGGCATCTTCAGCTCGGCGATCTTACGCACCTGTGCGCGCGTCACCTTCCCCACCTTCTGGCGGTTCGAGGTCGGACTGCCCTTCTCGATCCCCGCTTCCTTTTTCAGCAGCACCGCGGCAGGCGGCGTCTTGGTGATGAAGGTGAACGTCCGGTCCTTGAAGATCGTCACCTCGACCGGCGTGATCATCCCCGCCTGATTCCCCGTGCGCGCGTTGAACTGCTTCACGAACTCCATGATGTTGACGCCATGGGGTCCGAGCGCCGTCCCCACCGGCGGCGCGGGGGTCGCCTGTCCGGCGGCGACCTGAAGTTTCACGACTGCGGCAATCGGTTTGGCCATGTCTCCCAGTGTGTCTGTGCGTCTGTGCGTCTAGCCGTTCAATGAGCCTTCAACTGGAGATAATCGAGCTCCACGGACGTGGGCCGCCCGAACAGCGACACGGCGACCCGCACCTTGCCCTTGTCTCGAATCACTTCTTCGACCGTGCCGGAGAAGTCCGAGAACGGCCCCTCGGTGATCTCCACCACTTGCCCCACCAGGAACGGAATCTGCTCCTGCGGCTCCTCTTCCTTGACCGCTTCTTCGATGCCCAGCAGGCGGTTCACCTCTTCCGGGCGGAGCGGCATCGGCAGCCGGCCCGTGCCGACGAACTTGATGACCCCCTGGATGCCGTTGATCACGTGAATCGTTTCCTGGTTCAAGACCATGTTCACGAGCACGTAGCCCGGATAGATCTTCCGCTCCACGGTGACCTTCTTGCCGTTCTTGATCTCCACCACCTCCTGGGTGGGGACCAGGGCCTGCCGGATCGGCTTGTCCTCGTCCGGGCGCGGGTCGTCCTTGATGCGCCGGTCGATGAGCGAGCGGACCTTGTTCTCGTGTCCCGCCGTCGTCTGGATCGCGTACCAGCGATGGTCCGTCATTTGAACAGGTTGGCCACCGCCGTCACGAATACCAGCTGCAGCGTCGAGTCCATGAGCCCGATCAGGATGCCTAGCAGGATCACGAACACGATGATCACCCCGGTCGCCTTCTTGAGCTCCTCCCAGCTCGGCCAGGTGACCTTGCGGACCTCCGCGGGCACCTGAACGGTCACGAACTCCCAGGCGCGGCGCAGCCACCCCTGCCCAGGGGGCTCCAGGGCTGCCGTGGCCATTACTTCGACTCCTTGTGCGCCGTCTGCTTGTTGCACCGGGGGCAGTATTTCTTCCACTCCGCCCGCTCGGGATGCTTGCGCCGGTTCTTCGTGGTGAAGTAGTTCCGGCTCTTGCAGGTGGTGCATTCCATGATGATGTTCTCGCGTGGCATAGAACTATTTCAAGATTTTCGTGACCACGCCGGCGCCCACCGTGCGGCCGCCCTCGCGGATCGCGAACCGCAGCTGCTCCTCCATCGCGATCGGCGTGATCAGCTCGATCGTCATCTTCGTATTGTCGCCCGGCATCACCATCTCCACCCCCCCCGGCAGCTCCACCGTTCCCGTGACGTCCGTGGTCCGAAAGTAGAACTGCGGCCGGTATCCTTTGAAGAACGGCGTGTGCCGGCCGCCCTCTTCCTTCGTCAGGACATACACCTCCGCCTCGAACTTCGTGTGCGGCGTGATGGACCCCGGCTTCGCGAGCACCATGCCCCGCTCGATATCGGTCTTCTCCACCCCGCGCAGCAGGAGGCCGACGTTGTCCCCCGCCTGCCCCTCGTCGAGCAGCTTGCGAAACATCTCCACCCCGGTGACCACCGTCTTCTTGTCCGTCCCGAAGCCCACCATCTCCACTTCCTCGCCCACCTTGATCTTGCCTCGGTCGATCCGCCCCGTCGCCACCGTGCCGCGCCCGGTGATCGAGAACACGTCCTCCACCGGCATCAGGAACGGCTTGTCCACCTCCCGCTTGGGTAGCGGAATGCTCTTATCCAGCGCTCCGAGGAGCTCCCAGATCTTCTCCACCCACGGCTTGTCTCCCTCGAGCGCCTTCAACGCCGAGCCGCGGATCATGGGGATGTCATCGCCCGGGAACTCGTACTTCGACAACAGCTCGCGCACCTCGAGCTCCACCAGGTCGAGCAGCTCGGGGTCGTCCACCAGGTCGCACTTGTTCAGAAAGACCACAATCGCCGGCACGTTCACCTGGCGCGCCAGCAGGATGTGCTCCCGCGTCTGCGGCATCGGCCCGTCCACCGCTGACACGACGAGGATCGCCCCGTCCATCTGCGCCGCCCCCGTGATCATGTTCTTTACGTAGTCGGCGTGGCCCGGGCAGTCGACGTGCGCGTAGTGGCGCTGCTCGGTGGAGTATTCCACGTGCGCCGTCGCGATCGTCAGGATCTTGGTCGCGTCGCGGCGCCCCTGCGCCGCGGACGCCTTCGCCACCTCGTCATAGCTCACGTAGGTCGCGAGCCCCTTCTCCGCCGCCACCTTGGTGAGCGCCGCGGTGAGCGTCGTCTTGCCGTGGTCCACGTGCCCGATGGTCCCGACGTTCACGTGGGGCTTGGTCCGCTGAAACTTTGCCTTGGCCATGATTCCTCAAAAAGAATAAATTCGCTTCACAAAACCGTCGCACAAAGTCGTAGCACAAAATCGTCACGCAACACGGTGAGTTCACGTTCCTGCGTGACGCCGTTGCGCGCCGCCTTCGTGCTACGTCTCTACTCGACGCCTGCTTGTTTTTTCAAAGCTCGCGACCGGAATCGAACCGGTGACCTCGTCCTTACCAAGGACGCGCTCTGCCGACTGAGCTACGCGAGCAAAAGCGGGCGACGGGGCTCGAACCCGTGACCCTCAGCTTGGAAGGCTGATGCTCTACCAACTGAGCTACGCCCGCGCGCTCGAAGGAGTGGTGGGGGAAGGATTCGAACCTTCGTAGGCTGTCGCCGGCAGATTTACAGTCTGCTCCCTTTGGCCACTCGGGCACCCCACCACGCCGGTCGCCGCGCGCCTCGTTCGCTTCCTCATCCCCAGCCCCACTGACAACGCACCCCGCGTTCCCAAGGCGCGGGGTGTGTTGGTCCCTCCGGACTCACAGTCGGGGCAGTGCTGCTCCTCTTCGGCAACGTGAGCTGACGAAGGGACTCGAACCCTTAACCTGCTGATTACAAATCAGCTGCTCTACCAGTTGAGCTACGTCAGCTGGCCGACGGTTAAAGTCTTCAGACTTGTAGCTTAAACAGGGATGACGGCAAGGGCAAGGGATGTTCCGTGCAGCAGTTAGACCACGCGCCACTTGGTTCCGGAAGGGGTGTCCTCGATCTCCACGCCCCTCGCCTTGAGGTCGGCGCGGATCCGGTCCGCCTCCTTGAAGTCCTTGGCTTTGCGTGCTTTGTCGCGCGCGGCGATGCGCTCTGCTACCCAGCGCGCCAGCGCCGGGTCGACCACCTTGGGCGTCGGGAGCACGTCGAGCACCGTCATCGCCCGATCGAGCGCGTCGCGCGCCACCGCGCCGCCCGCCGCGCCCGTGTCGAGCGCCCCGTTCCCCTCGTGCACCAGCTCGAACAGGGCGGCGCAGGCGCGCGGCGCGTTCAGGTCGTCGTCCAGCGCGGCGCGAAAGTCCGTCTCGAACTTGGCGGCCAGCGTCGCGAGCCGCCCATCCGGCCTCGCCGGTCCGCTCGCCCGGACGAGCCGGTCGCGAAATTCTCCCAGCCGTTTCACGCCCTGCCCTGCGGCGGCGAGCGCTTCGTCGCTGAAGTCGAGCGCCTTGCGGTACTGCGTCTGGGAGAAGAGCAGTCGCACGGCAGCCGCGTCCACACCCTGCTCCCGCAGATCGCGCGCCGTGAGAAAATTCCCGAACCGCTTGGACATCTTCGTGCCGCCCACGTTGAGAAACTCTCCGTGCAGCCAGTAGCGCGCGAACAGCTCCCCGGTCGCCGCCTCCGACTGCGCGATCTCGTCCTCGTGATGCGGGAAGATCAGGTCCACGGCACCGCAGTGGATGTCGAGCGTCTGGACGCCGAAGCGGCGGCCGATTTCGTCGAGCGACATCGCCGAGCACTCGAGATGCCACCCGGGCCGGCCGCGCCCGAACGGCGCGTCCCACGCCGCCCCCACCGCCTCGTCCTCGCCGTCCGCTTTCTTCCACAAGGCAAAGTCGCTCGGGTCGTCCTTGGCGTACTCGTCGCTCGACACCCGGGCGCCCACCTTGATCTCCCGTCGGTCGAGCTGCGACAACCGCCCGTATGTCGGAAACTTGGTGAGCGCGAAATAGACCGACCCGTCCTCGCTCTTGTAGGCGACGCCGCGCTCGAGTAGACGCGCCACGAGCTGTATCATCGCCGGGATCGCTTGCGTGGCGCGCGGGTAGACGCTTGCCGGCTTGATCCGCAGATAGTCCCGATCCTCGAAGAACGCCTGGACGAAGGGCTCGGTATGGTCCGCGAGGCGCTTGCCCGCCTCCCGCGCCGCCTTGATGGTGCGGTCGTCCACGTCCGTCAGGTTCATTATGTGGAAGACGTCGTAGCCCGAGTATTCGAGGTAGCGTCGCAGCAAGTCCTCGAACAGGAATGTCCGGAAGTTCCCGATGTGGGCGTAGTTCCAGACCGTCGGCCCACAGGTGTAGAGCGTCACCCTCGGCGGGGCGAGCGATTGAAACGGTTCGAGGCGGCGGGTGAGAGTGTTGTGCAAAGAGAGCGTCACGGCTGAAACGTAGGAAGCGTCGGAGAGAGCGTCAACGCGCACGGTCGTGCAGGGCGTCGAGCACCGCGTCCTCCAGGCTGCGCGCGCGCACTCGCGAGGCGCGCACGGCGAGCCGGTGCGCGCGGCACAGCGCGAGCGCCGCCTCCGCGCTGCGCGTCCCGAGGTCGGCCTGAAGACCGTACGGCGTGATGCGGAACCCGGGCGGCGGCGCGGCGGGGGGCGCATCGAGCAGGATCTCGAGCACGCGCTCTCCCAGCAATGCGGCGGTCGGCGCTGCGCGAACGATGCGGCCGTCCCGCATCACGAGCACCCGCGCAGCAAGCTGCTCGACGGCGGCGAGGTCGGAGGACGCCAGCAGCACGGCGACGCCGCGCGCCGCGAGCTCGCGGACCCGCTCGCACATCGCCCGCCGTCCGACCGCATCCACGCCGGAGAGCGTCTCGTCGAGCAGCAGGACCCGGCGGTGGCCGAGCGCAGCCTGTGCGAGCGCGAGCCGGCGCGCGACCGGCAGCGGCAGGCCCCCAGCGCGGCGCTCCGCCGCCCCCTCGAGGCCGGCACGCTCGAGCGCGGCCGCGACCAGCCCCCGCCGGCCGGTGCCGGCGGCGTGAAACCGCGCGAAGTACCCCAGCACCTCGCGGACGCTGAGGGTCGGCGGAAAGATCGGCGCCTCAGGGGCGTACCCGAGGGCCGCCCGTGCCGCCGGCGTCCCCGCCGGCACGCCCGCTACCGTCACCGCGCCCGCGTCCCGGGCGAGCAGCCCGGCGGCGATCCCGAGCAACGTCGTCTTGCCGGAGCCGTGCGGTCCGACGAGCGCGGCGATTTCCCCGGCCGCGACCTCGAGGGACACGTCGGCCACCGGGGGTGAGTCGCGTCGGTGGCGGCGGCGGCGCGTGACACCAGAGAGGAGGAGTACCGGCGCGTTCACACCGCGCGTCTCGTGAACAGCTGGGCGGTCCCCGCGATCCCGCCGACCACCCAACATGCCGCGTGCGCCCAGCCCACCGGATCGCCGCCCGCCAGCGCTTCGTACCGCCACACCCCAGGAAGCAGCTCGAGCACGACAACGCTGATGCGCGTGAGCGCACCCGGCGCCAGTACCGCCCCCAAGGTGTCCGCCGAGACGACGCTCGGCACCGCGATATAGAGGAACAGCGCTCCCGTCAGCGCATTGCCGCCGCGGGCGGCCGCGACGAGTGCGCACCCGGCGGCAGCGGCACCCGCCCCCAGCGCCGCGCCACCGGCGCGCAGCAACGGCCCCGCCGGCAGCGACGTCAGCGCGGCGGCGACGCATAGGAAGGCCAGCAGCAGGATGCCGGCCGCCGTGACGGCCGCGAGCCAGCGGCCGGCGGCGACGGCGAGCGGCGTCGTCGGATGGGTGAGCGTGAGCGCGACGGCGGCGCGGTCGACGTCCGAGCCGACGCTGAACGCCACGCCCAGCACGGCGCCGAGCATGGCTAGGTGGGGCGCCAGGATGGTCAGCGGCGCACCGCGCGTCGCGAGCCAGACGCCGCCCCCGCCGAGCAGCAGCAGCCAGAGGCCGAGGCGTGAGCGCACGAGGCGGGCGCGCAGCAGCTGCCATTCGGCGAGGACGCAGCGGAGCCAGTGCATGGGAAGATGCTACGAGCGAAACCGGCGACGACCGGTACCCGATCGCCGCCGCTAGACCACCAAAAAACGCGCGTCCGTCAAAAAACGCGCGTCCGTTGTTCCCACGCTGAAGCGTGGGCTCGGCCAGCACTGTCCTGAAGGACAGGGTTGTGCTTTAGCGCAGTGTCGTGTCGAGCCCACGCTTCAGCCTGGGGACTACCGCGCCGCCATCGCCTCCCGCACGATCGCGTCCGCCAGCGGGCCGGGACCGAACCGCACCGGATCGGTCGCGGGCAGGCCGGTCTCTTCTGCCGCCCGCGCCACGGCCGTGCGGGCCTGAGGCTCGGTCATGTCGAAGGTGTTGAGGCAGATGCCGATCACTTTCGTGGGGCGGACCGGGGCCGCCGCACGCTCGTAGATCTCCACCAGCTCGGCCAACGGGGGGATGCGGACCCACGGCTCCCGGCCGTGGTAGTCGCCGATGTAGTCGCGCGTGGCTTGGTGGCACAGGATGAGCGCGTCGGGGCACGCGCCGTGGAGCAGGCCCAAGGTGACGCCCGAGTAACCAGGGTGAATGAGGCTCCCCTGCCCCTCCACGAGGACGATGTCGGCGTCTGCGGCGCCTTGGAGCACGAGCTGCTCGGCCGCGCCGGCGATGAAGTCCGCCACCACGGCGTCCACCGCGATCCCCCAGCCCTCGATGAAGATCCCTGTCTGACCGGTCGCCACGAACCGCGCCCGGAGGCCGCGCCGCACCAGATCGTCGCGCAGCTGGAGCTGTGCCGTCATCTTTCCGACGTTGCAATCCGAGCCGACGGTGAGGATCACGTAGGGCTCCACTTCGGCGGCGCGGCCGTCGGCGATGGGGAGCCCCGGCGGCGGTTTGCGGACGTCGAGGATGCGAACCCCCTGCGCCCGGGCGAGGCTCCCGAGCTCCGGGTCGTCGGCGATGAACGTATGGAGCCCGCTCCAGATCTCGAGCCCGCGCTCGAGTGCCGTCCTGAGCCAGCCGCGCCACTCGGGCGGCAGCTGGCCGCCCATCGGCGCGATGCCGATGAGCACGGCGCTGGGCCCGAGCGCCAGCCCGCGCATGAAGTCTGCCACGACGGGGATGGCCCCGCCGTAGCCGAGCACCTGCTGCACCGTCTTGCCCGCTTCCGTGCGGTCGAACACGGCGACGATGCGCTCCGGGAAGTAGCGGATGCAGGAGTTCGCCGTCTTCGAGGTCAACGGGCCGAACTGCCCGTCCGCGATGATCAGGAAGCGGTGCTGGTTCGGAGCGAGCATCAGGCGGACGTTCTGGTTCTCACCGGTGGGGCGCCCACCTCGCGCCGGTCCCCGCCGACACGCCGCTCCGTGGTGCGGAGCACCGCAGGCTCGAGCGAGTCGACGTCGCCGTACAGCTCACCCTGCACGACGTGGCGGATGACCACCGTGGTCACCGCGAGCACCGGGACCGCCACGATCAGCCCGACGACGCCGATCAACGTCCCCATGATGAGTACGCTGGCGATGGTGAGCACAGGGGGCAGCGCGACCTTGTGCTGCATGATGCGCGGCACGACGACGTTGGCTTCGAGCACGTGGACGAGGATGCCGAGCAGTATGACCGCGACGACCCGGAGCCAGTCGCCGGAGCCGACGACGAACAATGCCGGGAGCAGCGTGGAGACCAGCGTCCCGAAGAACGGGACCACGGCGACGAGACCCGTGAAGATGCCGAAGGCGAGCCAGTAGGGCACGTCCAGCGCCCACAGGCCGACCGCCGTCAGCACGGCGAGGATCATCATGGCGAGCAGCTGGCCCACGACCCAGGCCCGCAGCGTCGCGCCGGCGTCGTCGAGGACGCGGGCGCCGACCGCGCGGTGCTTTGGCGCCACGAGCGACAGGATGCCGTCGCGGTACAGGCGCGGCTGCCGCGCGAGGTACAGGGCCATCACTACTACGCTCGCGCTCTCGATGAACAGCTTGCCTCCGGCCGTCACGTACGGGAGGATCGAGCCGCGCAGGAAGCTGGCGGCGTCGTCGATCAGCCGGGCCACGAGTCCGGACGACGGATTGGCGAGCTCGGTGCGGCGCAGCACCTCGTACTGGCTCGCCCAGCCAGCCAGGACGTTCTGGATCTTGGTGAGCGTCTGCGGCAGCCCCGAGATCAGGGCCTGCGTCTGATCGATCACTGGTGGCACGAGCAGCGCCCCAATCCCGACCACGGCCCCCACCGTCGCCACCACGGCGATCGCGAGGCCGATCCAGCGCGCCACCCCGAAGCGCCGCTCCAGCAGGTCGGTGATGGCGGAGAGATACACCGCGCACAGCACGGCGATGAACACCAGCAGCAGCACCTCGACCACCCGGACGACGAACCAGATGGCGAGGGCGGCAATGAAGAGCGCCACGAACGTGGCGCCCGACAACCGTGATCCGGACGGCTCAGTGTTCAGCGCTGGTGCTCGGCGTCGTCATCCTCGACCAGCTCCGCTTCGGCCGCCCCCTTCCCGAGGCGTTTCGCCTCGGCCGGGGTGCCCGCCGGCAGGAGCCCCATCTTGCGCTTCAAGTCGAGCAGCTGCTGGTCCGCGTCGGTCTTCACCTCGAGCGACTGGAACTGCTTGAGCAGCGTGTCGCCCGACAAATCCTCGTTCACTTCGGCCGCGGCGATCAGCTTCCGCTCCTCGTGCTCGATCTGCTCCGCCATCTTCTCGAACGTTTCGAACGCACTCTTGTCGCCGATCGAGGACATCGTTTCCTGGATGCGCTTGTGCGCCTCGGCGCGTTTCTGGCGCGCGATCAGGATGTTCTTCTTGCGCTTCGCTTCCTCGATGCGGTCGTTGAGCTGGCGCAACGAGACCTTGAGCTTGTCCGTCTCCTCCCGGTGCTTGATCCACGTGTCGTGCAGCTGCAGGGCGCCCTGGGCGTGCTCGTTGTGACGCAACAGCGCCTGTTTCGCCAGGTCGTCACGGCCTTCCTGGACGGCCAGCACCGCCCGCTTCTCCCAGTCCTCGGCCGCTTGCTTCTCCTGGTCCACCTGGGCCGCGAGCCGCTTCTCGTCGGCGATCGCGGCCGCCACCTGCTGCTTCGCCTTCGCCAGCTGGGTCCGCATGTCCACGATCAGCTGGTTCAGCATCTTTTCCGGATTCTCGGCGCGGGAGATCAGGTCGTTGATGTTCGACCGGATGAGCGTCGAGAGACGGTCAAAGATTCCCATGATGACCCTCTAGGTGCTGGCGGGCCCTCATTGTCCCGCGCCCAACTTGCGCCCCCGCTGCTCGGCGAGCAGCCGCTCGGCGAAATCTAACCGCTCCGCGAGCTCGGAGACCTGCCCGTGCAACTGCGACACTTGCTCCTCTAGCGCGGCCACGCGTTGCGGATCCTCGCCCGTCGCGCCTCCCGCCCACCGAGCCCCACCCCGCACACGCGTCCGAATCCGCTCCGCGAGCGCCTCACCGACGGGAGTGCGAAAGACCCAGCGCAGGCCAAGAAACACCACGATGAGTGCGACAATCGGCATGGCCTGGTTGAGCAAGAAGTTCAGATCCAAGCCCGGGGGCATGGGGGGCATCGGGGGCGCGGGTGTCTGAACCATGCGGACGCTGTACGCCTCTCGGTAACCTGGAGTTTCCCCCGCCGCCTAGCGCGGCGGAGCGAGCTTCTGGCCGTCGTGCTGCTTGGCCAGGAGCCGCTCCGTAAAATCTACCCGCTCCGCGAGTTCCGCCACCTCCCGGCGCAGCTCCTCCACGGTCGCCGCCAGCTCCTCCTGCCTCGCCTCGCTCCCCGCCCCAGCCTGATTCCCCGCCTGCAACTTGGCGGTGTACGCCTTGCTCAGGGTCCGCACGATCATCAAGCCGAAAAACCCGCCGATAGCGACGATGGGGATCAGGACAGCCACCGCTTCGGGGTTCATCTGTTCCCCGGCGGCGCGAGCCGTTCTGCCTCGCGCTGCTTGGCCAGCAAGCGTTCGGTGAAATCCACCCGCTCGCCCAACTCGGCGACCTCGCGTCGCATCTGCTGCAGCTCCTGCACCACGTCTTCGCGCAGGGCTTGCATCTCCTCCTTGCCCGCCTCGGAATGGGGTCGCAGCCGCTCGGCCAGGGCCCGGACAACCGGGTAGAGCAGCACAAACCCTCCCACCATGGTGACAAACATGAGAAAGGCGACCGCTTCCCTCGGCATCACCGGCTCCCGGGCGGCGCCAGCCGCTCCGCATCGCGCTGTTTGGCGAGCAGCCGCTCGGCGAAGTCCAGCCGTTCCTGCAGTGCCGTGAGCTCGGCACGGAGTTCGTCCAGCTCCGCCCCGAGCCGCCGCACCTCGGCGTCGTCTGCACCGGCACGCCCGCCGATCCGGTCCGCGATCGCCTTGCCGAGCGGGCCGCGCAGGATAAAGACGGCGGCGATCGACAGGAACAACGTGATCGGGATGAGGGCCTCCAAGGACTCCTCCATGCGTGTGTGTTCCCCCTCCGCCAAGTCTAGGGCAGGGCACGCCGGCCGCTAGTCCGCCACCGCCAGCACCTTCCGCAGAAACCGTCCGGTGAACGAGGCCGGCACCCGCGCCACCTGCTCCGGCGCCCCTTGAGCGACCACCGCCCCCCCCGCCGCACCGCCCTCCGGACCGAGATCGATGACCCAATCGGCGGTCTTCACCACATCGAGGTTGTGCTCGATCACCACCACCGTGTTGCCCTTGTCTACCAGGCGATGCAGCACTTCGAGCAGCAGCCGCACGTCTTCGAAATGCAGTCCGGTCGTCGGCTCGTCCAGGATGTAGAGGGTGCGCCCCGTGTCGCGCTTCGCCAGCTCGGTCGCGAGCTTGACTCGCTGCGCCTCGCCCCCGGACAAGGTGGTAGCCGACTGGCCGAGGTGGATATAGCCGAGCCCTACGTCGTTCAAGAGCTCCAGTTTCGCGCGGATGCGCGGCTGGTTCTCGAAGAAGTCGAGGGCTTCGCCCACCGACAGGTCGAGCACGTCCGCGATCGACTTTCCTTTATAGCGCACCTCGAGCGTCTCCCGATTGTAGCGCCGCCCCTTGCACACCTCGCACGGGACGTACACGTCGGGGAGGAAGTGCATCTCGACCTTTACCAGGCCGTCGCCCTGGCACGCCTCGCAGCGCCCTCCCTTCACGTTGAAAGAAAAGCGCCCGGGCCCGTAGCCGCGGATCTTCGACTCGGGGAGGAACGTGAAGAGCTCGCGGATCGGGGTGAAGAGCCCCGTATAGGTGGCCGGGTTGGAGCGGGGAGTGCGGCCGATGGGACTCTGATCGATGTCGATCACCTTGTCGACCTGGTCGAGCCCCTCGATCCGGTCGTGCGCCCCCGGCATCACCTTAGCCCGATAGAAGTGCCGCGCCAGGGCACGATACAGGATGTCGGTGACGAGCGTCGACTTTCCCGAGCCCGAGACGCCGGTGACCGCGATGAACAGTCCGAGCGGCAACTCGACGGTGAGGTTGCGCAGATTGTGCTGCCGGGCTCCGACCACCCGCAGCGCCCGCTCCGGGGCGGGGATGCGGCGGCGCGGCGGCACCGGGATGCGCAGCTCGCCGCGCAGGTAGCGTGCCGTGAGCGAGTCGGGGTGCCCGAGCACGTGGTCGAGCATTCCCGTGACCACGATCTCGCCCCCATGGCGGCCCGCCCGGGGTCCGAGATCCACCACGTGGTCCGCCGCCCGGATCGTCTCCTCGTCGTGCTCCACCACGAGCACCGTGTTGCCGAGGTCGCGCAGCTCTTTCAGCGTCTCGAGCAGGCGCGCGTTGTCGCGCTGGTGGAGCCCGATCGACGGCTCGTCGAGGATGTACAGCACTCCCACGAGTCGGCTGCCGATCTGGGTGGCCAGCCGGATCCGCTGGGCCTCGCCGCCGGAGAGCGAGTCGGCCGAGCGGCCGAGCGTGAGGTACTCGAGCCCCACGTTCTTCAGGAACCGAAGCCGGTCATTCACTTCCTTCAGGATCGGCCGCGCGACGCCGGGGTCGAGCCCGACGCGCCCGTTGGTGCGCAGCGGGATGCTCTCGAAGAAGGCGAGGGCGTCGCTAACGGGCAGGTCCACGACGTCGCCGATGCTCTTGCCGTGCACCAGCACCGAGAGGCTCTCGGGCTGGAGTCGCTTGCCGCCGCACGTCGGGCACGGCTGCTCCACCATGAACTCTCCCAGCTGCTCGCGCACGCTGTCGGACGCCGTCTCGCGGTAGCGGCGCTCGACGTGCTTGAGGATCCCGTCCCATCCCGATTCGTACTCGCCGTGCCACTTCTCGCTGTCGTACTGGAACGTGAGTTTCCGGCCCGGCGCTCCCTCGAGCAGCACCTTGCGCGCGGCCGCGGGCAGGTCCCGCCAGGCCGCGTTCATATCGAACTTGAAGGCGCGGGCGAGACTCGGAAGAATGACCTTGCGGAGATAGCCGCTGGGCTCGCCCCAGGGGAGCACCACGCCTTCGAGCAACGACAGGCTCGGGTCGCCCAGCAAGAGCTCGGCGTTCACCTCGCGCCGAGTCCCCAGCCCGGAGCACTCGGGACATGCGCCGAACGGCGAGTTGAAGGAGAACTGGCGCGGCTCGAGCTCGGCCAGCGAGAGGCCGCACTTGGGACAGGCGTAGCGCTCGGAGAAGAGGGTCGCTTTCGCGCCTCCCGACCCTCCCCCGTGCCGCGCGACTTCCACGGTGCCGTCCGCAGCCTTGAGCGCCGTCTCGATCGAGTCCGCCAGGCGACCGCGGTCGGCCTTGCGCACCACCAGCCGGTCGACCACGACGGCGATGTCGTGGTTCTGCCGGCGATTCAGCTTGGGCAGCTCGGCCAGGTCGGACGTCACACCGTCGACGCGCACGCGCACGAAGCCCTGTTTGCGCGCGGCTTCGAACACATCGCGAAACTCGCCCTTGCGCCCGCGCACCAGCGGCGCCAAAACCTCGATCTTCGTTCCCTCGGGCCACTCGAGCACCAGGTCGGTGATCTGCGATGCACTTTGGCGCTCGATCGGCGAGCCGTCCTTCGGGCAGTGCGGCGTGCCGAGCCGCGCCCACAGGAGGCGCAGGTAGTCGTAGACCTCGGTGATGGTGCCGACCGTGGAGCGGGGATTGTGGCCGGCCGCCTTCTGCTCGATCGAGATCGCCGGGGACAGGCCCTCGATCGCGTCCACGTCGGGCTTTTCCATGAGCCCGAGAAACTGGCGGGCGTAGGCGGAGAGCGATTCGACGTAACGCCGCTGGCCCTCGGCGTAGATCGTGTCGAACGCGAGCGACGATTTGCCGGAGCCCGACAATCCCGTGATGACCGTGAGGCTGTTCCGCGGGATCTCGACGGTGATGTTCTTGAGGTTATGCTCGCGGGCGCCCCGCACTATCAACGCGTCGCTGGACATAGCCTTGTACGCTAGATAGGCACCGGTTCCCCGGTCAACTCTCCGGGCCAGGCGGTGGAGGTTGGTGGAGGAGGGTAGAGGTCGTCAGGCTTGACCTGGCCCACCTCAACGCCCACCATCAACCTCCACGGTCCTCCACCAACCTTCGCTATCCCCCCACCGTCTTGCCTAACCGTCGTCCTTTCCCTACGTTAGCCCTCCCCATGACCCCGACTGCGCTGGTGGTGCTGACGACCCTGGCAACTGACGCTGACGCCCGGACCCTCGTCACAGCCCTGCTGGCGGAGCGGCTGATAGCTTGCGGGACGCTGCTTCCGGCCGGGCGCTCGATGTACCGCTGGGAGGGCGAGGTCAGCGAGGAGAGTGAGGTCGTCGTGCTGCTCAAGACCGACGTGTCGAGGTGGGAGGCGCTGTGCCGGGCGGTGCGGGAGCGGCACCCGTACGAGGTGCCCGAGCTGCTCGCTCTCCGCGTGGATCGGGGGTTCGAGCCGTACCTGTCATGGCTGACAAGCGAGGTGGTCGGGTGATCCGAAAGCGCGAGCCGCGGTGGCAGTCGGCGGCCGAGCGAGCCCGCGTCGCGGCGGAGCTGATCGAGGAAGCGGAGTCGCTGACCGAGACCAGCACGATCGCGACGCCGGCCGACGTGCGGCGCGCGAGCCTCCCGCCGCCGATCCACGCGGAGCTGCCGCCCGAGCTGCGGCCCGAGCTGCCGATGGCCCCGGCGCCGCCGCCGCCCCCCGTGCCGCCCACTCTGGACGGCGCGCTCGCGGCCGATCCCGAGAACGTGGGGCTGCTGGTCGAGCGCGCCAGGCGCTTGGCTGCTGCCGGACACTACACCCCGGCAGAGCGCGACCTCCAGCACGCACTCCGGAACGATCCGGTGCACGCGGACGCCCTCGCTGCGCTCGGGCTCGTGCTGTCGCGCAAAGGTCTGTGGAGCGAGGCGGTGCCGTTCCTGCGGCGCGTGGTGGAAGCCGAACCGGGGCGCGCCGTCGCCTGGTACCAGTTGGGCGAGGCCCTCAATAAGGGCGACGATCTGCTCGGCGCCCGCGCCGCCTACGAGCGCGCCGTCGAGCTCGAGCCCCGCAATGCCAAGGCGCTCTACGGGCTCGGCATCGTGTTCGACCGGCTGCGCCGGCCCGAAGAGGCGACCCGCATGTACCGCCGCTCGCGGGAGGCCGCCGACAGGTGATTCGCGTGGTGGTGGACGACCTCGCGTTTCTCGCTTCCGACGCGATCGTCCGCCCCGCTACGACCCGGCTCGACCCCACGACGCCGGCGGTGCGCCGGCTCGAGCAGCTGGGCGGCGCCGAGTTCACGGACCACATCCGCATCCAGAAAGAGCTGGCGGTGGGTGCCGCGGTCGTGACCGCGGGCGGCGGCGATCTCCCCGCCGAGTTCGTGATTCACGCCGTGATCCGGAGCGACACCGAGCCCGTCACCCGGGACGGCGTGGCGCGGGCCTGGCAATCGGCGCTCCAGCGGGCGCAGGAATGGGAGTTCGCGCGGCTTACAGTGCCGCCGCTCGGCACCGGCGCCGGCAACCTCTCGGTCGAAGACGCAGCCGAGGTGATGGTGCAGGTCCTGAAGGCCCACTCGGGGACGGCGGCGTTCCCGGCCGACGTCTCCATCGTGGTGGAGTCGCCCGAAGACCGGGACGCGTTCGAGGTAGCGCTCAAGCGCCGGGGGGCCGCCGAGTCGTGACCCGCCGCGCCTGGGCGGTGGGGATCCTGGTCGCGTGGGCCGGATCGCTCGGGTGGCTCGCCTGGCGCGAGTTGTTCCGCCCCACGAGCGCCAGGCTCGCCGAAGCGGCCCTCTCGGTGCCGCCCGGAGCCGTCTACTACCGGCTCGACATCGGCGGTCAGCAGGTCGGCTTCGCCTCCTCCACGATCGACACCGCCGGCAGCGCCATCCGGGTGGAGGACGTCCTCGTGCTCGACGTCCCCGCCCTCGGCGTGCTGCACCGCACCACCGCCCAGAGCCGGGCCACGCTGTCGCGGGCGCTGCGGCTCGAGGACGTCAATGCAACGTTCGACGGCGACGTCGGGCGGTTCTCGTCACACGGGACGGTGACGGGCGATACCGCCCTCTCGATATGGCTCGTCGCCGGCGGCGATTCGGAGTTCACCCGGGTTCCCCTCAGCCGGCCCATCGTGCTGCCGACGCTGCTGCCGCTGCGCCTGGCCTTCGGCGGCGAATTGCAGCCCGGCAAGACCTACTCGGTCCGGGTGTTTGATCCCTTGTTGCTCGCGGTGCGCGATGTGGGTGTGACGATCGCCGCCGAATCGACGCTCGTGGTGGCGGACAGCGCGGACTACGACTCGACCGCGATGGCGTGGGTTCCCGTCCATTTCGACACGGTGCGTGCGTTCCGGATCGAGCAGGTGCGGGACGGCGTCCGCGGCAGTGCGTGGATCGACGCGGCGGGCCACATCGTGCGCGCCACCAGCCCGGTGGCCTTCACGATGGAGCGGTCGGCGTTCGAGGTCGCCTACGAGAACTTTCGCCGCCGTGACACAGCGCGCGTCGCTCGCGCGAGCGCGGCGCCCCGGGTGGGAGACGTGGTCCCCACAACCGCCATCGCCGCGGGCGCTCGGCTCCTTCCCGCGGCCACGCCCGAGCTGCGCGTGCGGCTGAGCGGGGGAGACGTGCGCGGACTCCATCTCGCGGCGGGTCGCCAGCGTCTCGTGGGGGACACGCTGGTGGTGCGCCGCGAAGCGGCGGGGCAGCTCGCGGCCCGGTATACGCTCCCGGCCAGCGACACGAGTCTCGGTGAATACCTCAAGCCGGAACCGCTGATCCAGAGCGACCACCCGCGTATCCGAGCGCAGGCGCGGGCGATCATCGGCCGCGAGCGGGAGCCCGCGCGCGCGGCGGAGCTGCTGCTTCACTGGGTCGCGGATCACGTGGACAAGACGGTCGCCGCGCACCTGCCCAGCGCGGTACAGGTGCTCGCGCGGCGGCGCGGGGACTGTAACGAGCACACGGTGCTGTACGTCGCGCTGGCGCGCGCGGTGGGGCTGCCGGCCCGCGCCGCTGCGGGACTCGTACTGCTCGACGGGCGCTTTTACTATCACGCCTGGGCGGAGGTGTATCTGGGCGACTGGGTCGCGGTCGATCCGACGTCCCGCCAACTCCCCGCCGACGCCGCGCACCTGCGCTTCGTCATCGGCGGCCTGGCCCGCCAGGTGGAGCTCGCCCGTCTGATCGGGCGGCTCACGCTCGAGGTGCTATGATCCGGCTGGAGAATCTGACGAAGCACTACGGCAGCTTCGTGGCCGTGGACGACATCTCGCTGGAGGTGCCGCGCGGCGTGCTCTACGGGTTCCTCGGGCCGAACGGTGCCGGCAAGACGACGACCCTGCGCATGATCGCGGGGATCCTCCGTCCCACCGACGGCCGGGTGCTACTCGGTGGGGACAACGTCCACGACAACCCGGCGCCCGCGAAGATGCGCCTGGGCTTCATCCCCGACCGGCCGTTCGTCTACGACAAGCTTACCGGTGCCGAGTTCCTCCGCTTTGTGGCCGGCCTGTATGGGCAGGAAGGGGACACGGTGGAGCGGCGCATCGCCGAGCTGCTCGAGGTGTTCGAGCTCGCGAGCTGGAAGGACGAGCTGATCGAGGCGTACAGCCACGGGATGCGCCAGAAGTTGATCATCTCGAGCGCGCTGATCCACCGGCCGGAGTGCATCGTCGTGGACGAGCCGATGGTGGGGCTCGATCCCAAGGCGGCGCGCCTCCTGAAGGACATCTTCCGCCAGTTTGTGTCACGCGGGGGCACGGTGTTGATGAGCACCCATACCCTGGAAGTGGCGGAGGCGATGTGCGACCGGGTCGCCATCATCCAGCACGGCAAGATCGTCGCGGACGGCACGGTCGACGACCTCCGCCGGCAGCACCGCGCCGGCGACGCGACCCTCGAAGAGCTGTTCCTCAAGCTGACCGGCGGCGCTCGGGTGCGCGAGCTGGTGGAGGTGCTGGGGGCGGCCGGCGGAGCCGGGGGCGCGGGGGGGAGCGCGTGAAGCAGCCGTCGCTGTGGCACGTGCTGCAGCCGAAGTGGCGCACCGCCCTGCAGCGGCTGCGCGAGGAGCGGTCGCGCGGCGGCAGCGGCAAGCTGCTGCTCCTGATCGCCGTGGGGTTCCTGTTCTGGGTCGGCGTGTACGGAGTGCTGTATTTGATCCTGAAACACGTCCGCAGCGCCGAGGAGCTCGGGCCGTTTCTCGCCGCGAAGATTCTCGGGCTGGTGCTGCTCTCGTTCGTCACGATCCTGGTACTGTCGAACGTGATCACCGCGTTGTCGAGCTTCTTCCTCGCCAAGGACCTCGATCTGCTGGTGTCCGCTCCGGTCGACTGGCTGCGCCTCTACCTCGCGAAGCTGGGCGAAACGCTGCTGCATTCGTCGTGGATGGTCGCACTGATGGCGGTCCCGATCCTCGCGGCGTACGGGGTCATCTACCGGGGTGGCGTAGTGTTCCTGCCCTACGCCGTGCTGACGATCGTGCCGATGCTGGTCCTGCCGGCCGTCGTGGGCAGCGCCGTTACGCTCATCCTGGTAAACGTGTTCCCGGCGCGCCGCACCCGGGACCTGCTCTCGATCATCGCCCTGGGCGCGGCGGCCGGCCTCATCCTGCTGCTTCGCGTGATTCGGCCCGAGCGGCTCGCCCGCCCGGAGGGGTTCCGCAATCTGCTCGACTTCCTCGCCGTCCTACGCACGCCGACCTCGCCGTTCCTGCCCAGCGAGTGGGCGACCAACGCGATCATGGGCTACCTACGCCGCGCGCCCGATCCCTTGCCCCTGATCCTGTTGTGGACCACGGCGGCCGCGCTCGTGACGCTGGGCGCGATGCTGCACCGCCAGTTGTTCGCATCGGGCTTCACCAAGGCACAGGAGGGGGCGGAGCGGTTCGTGCGCGGGAAGGTGTGGCGCCGCACCGTCGGGTGGCTGCTCACGCCGCTCCCGGTGGCGAAGCGGGAGTTCGTGCTCAAGGACATCCGGCTGTTCTTCCGGGACACCACCCAATGGAGCCAGCTGATCCTGCTCGGGGCGCTGGTCGTGGTGTATCTGTTCAACATCAATGCGCTGCCGCTGCACCGCGGCGAGCCGGTGGGGTTCTTCTACGTCACGCTGGTATCGTTTTTGAACCTCGGTCTGGCGGGCTTCGTGCTCGCCTCGATCGCGGCCCGGTTCATCTTCCCCGCGGTCTCGCTCGAGGGGCGGCAGATGTGGCTGCTGCGCTCCAGCCCGCTCGATCTCCGCGCGCTGCTGTGGTCCAAATACTGGGTCGGCACCGTGCCCCTGCTCGTGCTCGCGCTGCTCCTCACCGGTCTGACCAATGTGCTGCTGCAGGTGGGCACCTTCATGATGGTGATGGGGCTGGTGACGATCTGCGGGCTCACATTCGCGATCGCCGCGCTGGCGCTCGGGTTCGGCGCGCTCTACCCGCAGTTCGAGACGGAGAACGCAGCCCAGATCCCGACGTCGTTCGGCGGCCTCGTCTACATGATGGCCACGATCGCGCTGCTCGCCGCGGTGATCGTGGCGCTGTGGCAGGCGGTCTACGCCTACGTCCGAGCCGTGTACCTGGGGGAGCCCGTCATCGTCGACGCCTGGATGATCTTCTGGTTCGCCGTCGCCGCCCTCCTCTGCGGAGCGGCGACGGCGATCCCGCTACGCTTCGGCCTGCGAAAGATCGAGAGCTTCGAGTTTTAGATCGGGAAGTTGAGCCCGCCCAGAAGGTTGAACGACGTGTTGCTGGCGAACACGAACCGCGCCTCGAGAAACGGCTTCACGGGCGCGTAGCGCCGGCCCTCCCAACCCCCGAACACGTTGCCGCCGGTGTCGGTGTTCCCCGACGCGTGTAAGATGGCGAGCCCACCGCCGAAGTAGAAGAAGCCGTATGCCGTGGGGGGGTGGTACTTCACGTCGACATTGAGGCGGTACGGCGTGCCGGTGGTGCCGAGGTAGAAGTCGGCGGAGGGGGCGAGCGCCCAGCGACGCCCGACCGGGAAGTTGAACTGCCCGCCGAGAAAGGCGTGATCGGCGTCGAAGTCATACCCGACCCGCGGACCCACTCCGGGACGCTCGACCCGCACCGCGCGCCCGCCGCGCATGCGCCGCTGGGCGTCGGCCGAGGTCGAGACGACCGTGAGTCCGGCGATGACGGTGGCGATCCGCACTGTGAGCCTGCTCACACCGGCCCTCCTCGATGAGTTGACGCACACAGATAGGGAAGCGGGTCTCCGAAATCAAGAGCGAGACGCGGACCGGGGGCTCCCTCCGCGACAAAAATACGCAGTCGCTTCGGGAGCCCCCGGTCCGCGTCTCGCTTCCCTACCTATTCGATCCGGTATGGAATCCCCACCTCGTGCGCCCGATAGTTGTCGGGCGTGCCGAGCAGCAGCGTGGCCGCGTCGACCGCGTCGACGACGAAGCGATCGATGCCGGTGCTGCGCGCGATCCAGCGGCGCTGCCACGTGCCGTCACCGTTGTCTTCCATCTTGACGCGGTGCCACGACGTCCCGAGCGGGTCGATGTGGCGCACGTGCAGGAACACGAACGTCGCAGGCGCGAACCCGCTGTTCGTCGTGTTCGCCACTGCCGCGACCACCTTCACCGTGTCGCCGAGGTGGAAGCGCGGAATGCGGGCGCCGACGTCGTACAGGGCGCTTGGATCGGTCACGTCGACGAGCAGGGTATCGTTGCGGTAGACCTTGACGTCGGTGACGCCCACGGTCTGCCGGCTGGCATCAACCACCGTCCAGTCCTGGGGCGACAGCTTCACGACGCGCCAGCCGCGAGCCATCGCTCGGTCGCGGACCAGGACGGCACGCTGGGTCATCCGGTCGGCGAGCGGCTTGGAGCTCGGATTGAACGTCCCGTCCGCGCTCGTGTCGACCAGGAGCACGCCAGCGAAGGTGACATCGTGCTCGACGGTGGCGGTGTCGTTCGCGATCGTGACATCCCGGTGGTAGACCGGCCGCGGCCCGCCCGGGACTCCGCGGAGCCGGCCCCAGAAGCTGGGCGCGGTGTCGGCCTCCGCGCCGTTCAGGCTGAAGGACGCCGCCGAGCTGCTGGGGGCGTCGAGGGACGCGGTAGGCGTGGCGCCGATGGCGCCGAAATCAGTGTCGACCATGGCGCCCAGCTGCTCCTGCTCGGCGGCGAGCGCCTGCGCCTGGTCCGACGCGGGCGCGACGCCCTCGCGACACGCGAGCACCACCAGCCCGGCGAGGGCGGCGGCAGCGGCGAGATGAAGTGTCGTACGCATCGACGACGTCTCCTGTGGGAAGTCGTGAACGGATGACCTGGATTCCGAGCGTAGGGACGGCGGGGCGGGCGCGATGTTAAAGCGTGAGGTGCGTCACAGTCGAGCGCTTCCAAACCGGGCGGCACCTTGGCAGATTGGCCATCACGGCTCATGACACCGAAACACGCTGGACCCGCGCCGCCCATCGGGCCCCCCGCCGGTCGCTCCCCCGACCCAGAGCGGCCCGATGCGCCCGTTCGGGCCGATTCCGCTCCCGCCCACAATCGCTCCCTCGTCGTCGTCTCGAACCGGCTGCCGTTCACCGCGGAACGGCGGCCCGAAGGCACCCGCTTCCGGCGCTCGGCGGGGGGACTCGTGGCCGCGCTCGAGCCCGTGCTCGCGCAACGCGGGGGCGTGTGGGTGGGGTGGACCGGTGCCGCCCGGGAGGACGGAGCCGGGGACGCGGGGGGCGGTGCCCTGCCGGCTGCCACGGACGACGTCAGCTACCGCGCCGTCCCGCTCACGGCTCATGAAATCGCGCTGTACTACGCGGGATTCGCCAATCGGACGCTCTGGCCGTTATTCCATTACTTCGTGGGCCACACGCAGATCGACGGCGCCACCTGGCGGGCGTACGAGCGGGTCAACGAGCGCTTCGCGCACGTGGCCGCCGCAGCGAGCGACGACGAGGCACTCGTCTGGGTGCACGACTACCAGCTGCTGCGGGTGCCGTACCACATCCGGCGTCTCGCGCCACGGCGGCGGATTGCATTCTTCCTGCACATCCCCTTCCCCGCTGCTGACGTCCTCCGCGTGCTCCCGTGGTCGCGGGACCTCATGCAGGGCATGCTCGCGGCCGACCTCGTCGGGCTCCACATCCCCGCGTACGCCGATCACTTTCTCAGCTGCGCCCAGCGCCTGCTGGGCTGCGAAGTCGACCGCGCCGCAGGGTTGGTCCGGTTCGAAGGGCGCGAGGTATCGGTGGAGGCCCACCCCATCGGCATCGACGTAGCCCAGATCGAGCGGCTCGCCGAGCGGGCCGTCCCCGCCGGCGCGGACGCGGCGCCCGCCGGCGCGCCGGTCGCCGAGATCCTCGGTGTCGACCGACTCGATTACACAAAGGGCATCAACGAGCGGATGCTCGCGGTCGAGCGGCTGCTCGAGCGGCACCCCAGCTACCGACGCCGCATCGCGTTCACACAGGTCATGGTCCCGAGCCGGGAGCGCGTCGCGGAGTATGGGGAGTTGAAGCGCGAGATCGACGAGACCGTAGGCCGGATCAACGGCCGCTTCTCCGAGCGCGGCTGGAGCCCGATTCGCTACCTGGTGCGCTCGCTCCCGCCCGCAGAGCTGGTGGTGCTGTACCGCCAGGCGGACGTGGCGCTCGTGACGCCGCTGCGCGATGGGATGAACCTCGTGGCGAAGGAGTACGTCGCGGCGCAGCTCGACGACGACGGGGTGCTCGTGTTGTCCGAAATGGCCGGGGCGGCCGACGAGCTCCAGGAGGCGCTGCTCGTGAATCCCTTCGCGGTCGACGAGGTGACCGACGCCCTGCACCGCGCGCTGTCGATGCCTGTAGACGAGCGCCATGCCAGGATGTCGGCGCTGCGGCACCGCGTGCGTGCCAACGACGTGCGGGCATGGGTGGCGCGGTTTCTCGACGCCACCGAGCGGGCCGCGCTGCGCGCGCGGTCCACGGTGGCGTCACCGGCCGACGCGCTGCAGCGCACCCTGACGCGGTGGCTGGCGCGGCGAGCGACCGTGGTGCTGTTCCTCGATTACGACGGCACGCTGACCCCGATCGCAGTCCGCCCCGAAGACGCCCGGCTGTCCGAGGCCGCGCGCCAGACGCTCGATCAAGCGGCGCGCACCCCCAATCTCGACATCGTGATTGTCTCCGGCCGCGCGCTGGCGGACGTGCGGGACATGGTCGGCGTGCCGGCCCTCACGTACGTGGGGAACCACGGCTTCGAGATCGAGGGCCCGGGGATCAGTTTTCGTCACGCCGAGCTCGAGCAGTGGCGCGCCGCGTTGGAGCAAGCGGCGGAAGAGCTGGAGAGCCTGGCAGTCGCGGGCGCGCACGTCGAGCGCAAGGGCGGGAGCGTGGCGTTTCATGTGCGCGCCGTGCCCGACGGCGAGCGGCGCCGCGTCGCGCGGCAGGCGGAAGCAGTGCTGCGACGTCGACGGTTGCGGGTCACGCCGGGCAAGGCCTTGGTCGAGGGCCGGCCGCCCGTCCCGTGGGACAAGGGTCACGCCGTGCTGCATGTGCTGGTGCACCGGCACGGCGCCGACTGGCCGTCGCGCGTAAGCGCCGTGTACATCGGCGACGACCGTACGGATGAAGACGCATTCCGCTCGCTCGAGGGCATCGGGCGCTCGATCCGGGTCGGCCCATCGCCCGGAAGCCAGAGCTACGCCGACTACAGCCTCCCCGATCCGGAAGCGGTGCTGCAGCTGCTGCGCTGGTTCGCGTCGGGAGCGTTCGCCAAGGCGAAGCCGTAACCGAGCCTACGCCGCGACCCGCGCCCCGCAGGCGTGACAATACCTGGCTGCGTGCTCCAGCGAGGCGCCGCACCGGGCGCAGTAGTACGCGGCGGCGGACGCGAGCCGGCGGCCGCACTCGGAGCAAAACTGCGCGTCGGTTTCCGGGCGAGTGCCGTGGGTGGGACAGGCGGGAGCCGGGATCCGGGAGACCGGAGCCGGCGCTGCGGCGACATCTCCCCGCTCCTGTCTCCCGCCTCCCGAATCCTCCGCCCGCAAAGCTGCCAGCGCTGCGGCCGTATATCCCGCCTTTAGCGCCTCGTAATCCGCGTCCGACAGCTTCCCCGTGGCGCGGTCGAACTCGATCTCCTTGAGGGCTCGCAGCGCGACTGCCCGTGGCGACAGATCGTCGTCCGGGTCGTCCCCTTCATCCGCGCCTGCCGCTTCCGCCTCTCCCGACTCGAGCCCCGTCGTCGGCCGCAGCACGGGCCTGAGGACAAAGAGGACGAGTCCCGCCGCGAGCAGGACCCCGGCGACGAGCTCGAGCATACTAGCCCGACAGCTGGTCGAGCTCGCGGCGCAGCCGTTCGAGCTCGTGGGGAGACGCGCGGACCTCGGCGGGGAGCGTCGCCGCAGCGGCGGGCTGCGCCGCGCGGGACCAGCGCCGCAGCACCAGCGTCAGGATGACCCCGGCGGCGACGATGAGCAGCGACGGAACGAAGTAGCCCGCGAGGTTAAAGCCGCGCTTGGGTGGGGCCATGAGAATCGAGACGCCGTTCTGCTGCACGAATGCGTCGAGGATCTGCTGCGCGGTCTTGCCTTGCCCGGCGAGGGCCACCACCCGACGGTGCATTGCCGGACTGGTGCCGCACGTGAAATCCGTGGTGCGGCAGGTGTAGACGTCGAGGTTGCAGCCGCAGGTACAGTGGATCTGCTTCTCGATCGCCTGGATCGCGGCGTCGTTGTCCGCGGCGATGACGGGATCGAGGGGCCTACCCGCCCGAGAGGGGTCCCAGAGACGGCCGGAGGGGCCGGTGCCGGGGAGAGAATCCTGCGGCGGGGCGGTCGAGGGCGGTCGAAGGCGGTCAAGGGCGGTCAAGGCAAACGCCATCGCGCTGCCGAAGAAGGCCCGCCGATCCAGTGGCAACGTGCCGTGGTACCGTCGTGTCACGCCTGCCCCTCCCCTACCAGCCGCACCGCGTACCCGGCCTGAGTCTGTTTCAGCGCCGGCGAGCCACCCCCCGGCCACATGACGATGAGGCCGCCCAGCGCCACGATCATGCCGCCGTACCACACCCACCAGACCAGCGGATTGATCGTGAAACGGAAGACCGCCTGCTCGGTGCCGTTCACGAGCCCGGCCAGCACCACGTACAGGTCCTCGCGCAGATCGCTCCGGATCCCGACCTCGGTCGAGGGCTGGAACGTGGGTCGGCCGAAGCCGTCGACGTGCTGGCGTTTTTCGGTTGTGAGCACGCCGAGCCGCTTGCCGTTCCGGGCGATTTCCAGCGTGGCCGCGGTGACCTGGCGGTTCAGCGCGTCGTACTGCGAGACCCCGAGGTGGGTGAACGTGTAGGTCCACCCGTACGGGCTTTTGAGGATCGCCGACTCGCCCGGTCGCAGCGTCGCCTCGGTCTCGGTCTTGAATGCCATGCCCGCAAAAGCGATGAACAGGATGACGATACCGGTGTGCACGATGTAGCCGCCGTAGCGTCGGCGATTGCGGGCGAGCAAGCGGCCGAGGGCGACGACGTGTCCCTCCCCGTACTGGCGGTGGCGGGCTCGCGCACCGCGCGCGAACTCCTGCACGACCGTCCCGACGACGAACCCGCCCAGCGCGATCGCCATCAGGGCGTAGCCGTCGCGCATCCCGCCCACGAGCAGCACCAGCGCGGTGAACACACCCACCGTCACCGGTGCCGCGAACTGACGCTGCAGGTTCGAGATCGAGGCGCGGCGCCAGGCGATGAGCGGCCCGATCCCCGTGAGTCCCAGCAGGGCGAGGCCCAGGGGGATGTTCACCTGGTTGAAGAATGGTGGGCCGACCGTGACCTTCGTCCCCTGGACGAGCTCCGAGAGGATCGGAAAGAGCGTGCCCCACAGCACCGAGAATGCGATGCCCACGAACAAGAGGTTGTTGAACAGAAAGCTCGCCTCGCGGCTCACCATCGACTCGAGCCTCGCCTCGGCCTCGAGCAGCGGCAGCCGACTGGCATACACGGCGAAGCTCGCCGTCGCCGCGGCGATCAGGAAGAAGAGAAAGAAGTACCCGACGTTCGATTGGGTGAACGAGTGCACGCTCGAGATGACGCCCGAGCGCGTGATGAACGTCCCGAAGATCGAGAGCAACCACGACCCGATGATGAGCGCGAGGTTCCACTTCTTGAGCATCCCGCGCTTCTCCTGGATCATCACCGAGTGCAGGAAGGCCGTCATCGTAAGCCACGGCAGGAGCGACGCATTCTCGACGGGGTCCCAGACCCAGTAGCCGCCCCACCCGAGCTCGACGTACGCCCACCACATTCCGAGGCAGATCCCGATCGAGAGGAACAGCCAGGAGAGCAGCGTCCATTTGCGGATCGCGACCAGCCAGTCCGCGTCGAGGCGTTTCGAGAGCAGCGCCGCCATCGCGAACGCGAACGGAATAGTGATCGAGATGTAGCCGAGGTAGAGCATCGGCGGGTGGAACACCATCCCCGGGTTCTGGAGCTGCGGGTTCAGCCCGTTCCCGTCGAGCGGCGTGTACGCAAGACGGTGGAAGGGATTCGCCTGCCCGAACAGCATCACCGACACGAAGAACGTGGCGACGGTACATACGACGCCTGCCACGTACGGCAGCAGCGCGCGATGCCGGCGGGCGGTGAGGAGCATCGCCAGCGATCCGAACAGGGACAAGACCGTCGCCCAGAACAACAGGCTCCCTTTTTGCCCCGCGTACAGGGCCGACCAGGTGTAGAAGATCGGGAGGTTGCGGCTGGTGTACGCCGCGACGTATTCGACGTTGAAGTCGTGCTGGAACAGCGCCCATTCGAGCGCCGCGACCGCGACGAAGAGGGCCGCGCACATCGCGAGCACCGCGTGGCGCGCGCTGTGCTGCAGATCCCGTCGCCCCTGCCAGCCGCCCACGAAGCCGGCCAGCGCTCCCCAGACCCCCACCAGGAAGGCGAGCCAGAGACACAGACCGCCGAGCACCGTCATCTACGCTTTGGGGACCGCTTCGTAGCGCGAGCCGCACTTCGCGAGCACGTTTGTCGCGTAGATGATGCCGTCCTTGTGGAGGCGGCCCTCCACGACAACCTCGACCGAGTCGTTGAAGGTATCGGGCGGCAGGCCGCGGTAGACCACCGCATAGCGGGCGCTGCCGTCGGTGACCTGGAAGCGCAGCGTCTGCGCGGCGACGTCACGCGCGACCGACCCCGGCACGACCCGGGCGCCGACTTTCATGCCGACGTTATAGAAGGAAGGATCCACCGCGATCTTCTGCGACAGCTCACTCGGCGTCAGAAAATACTGCCCGGTCTGCTTGACGCCCGACGCCATCAGGTACCCGACGGATCCGACGATCAGCACAGCCCCGATGGCGAACTTCGTGCCCGCGTTCATGCCCAATTATACCTCCCGGCGCCGCGCCTGCTCCAGGGCCCACTCGACGGCGGCCTGGGGCGTCGCGACCCGGGGAATCTCGATGGCCGACGTGAAGGCATCATGCAGCCCGACCACGGGTGTCTGGATGCGCTGCGCCAGCGCGATCTCGGACAGCGTCCCCCACCCGCCCCCGATCGCGATGACGGCCTGCGCCGCGCGCACGATCAGGGCGTTTCGCATCTCGCCCATCCCGGTCGCCAGCGGTACCTCGATGTACGGATTGGCCTCTTTGGCATCGGCGCCCGGAAGGATGCCCACCGTAAGGCCGCCTGCGTCCTTGGCGCCGCGCGCGGCGGCCTCCATCACGCCGCCCAGCCCGCCACACAACAGCACCGCGCCCTGTTCCGCGAGGAGGCGGCCCACGACCACCGCCGACTGCGTCTCCTCCGTGCTGCACCAGCTGCCGCCGATCACACCGATGAGGAGCCGGCTCATCGGCGCGCACGGCCCGCGGCGCGCGCGTTGGCGCCGGGGAGGAAACGCTGGAAGCGCCGCCCGGCGAGGAACTCCCGCGGCGCCTTCCACCCCCCCTGCGCGAGTCCCGCGCGCGCGGCGGTCATCAGTCCTCGCCGAACGGCGGCTTGCGCAACCCGCGATCGGTGATGTACCCCGTCACGTAGCGGGCCGGGGTGACGTCGAACGCGGGGTTCAGCGCCGCCACCCCCGCGGGCGCGATCAGCCGACCCGCGACCGTCTTCACCTCGTCAGGCGAGCGCTGCTCGATCGGAATGCCGTCCCCGTCCCGGAGCGAGGCGTCGATGGTCGAGGACGGCGCGGCGCAATAGAACGGCACGCCGTGGTGTCGCGCCAGCACGGCGAGCGGGTACGTGCCGATCTTGTTCGCGAAGTCGCCGTTCACCGCGATCCGATCGGCACCGACCAGGACGAGATCGACATTCGCCTGGCGCATCAGCGAGCCAGCCGCCGCGTCCGCGATCAGGGTGCACGGGATCCCGGCGTGGGACAGCTCCCACGCCGTGAGCCGCGCCCCTTGCAGCACGGGCCGCGTCTCGTCCACGAAGACGTGCAGCGTGCGACCGGCTTCGTGGGCCAGGTAGATCGGCGCGAGCGCGGTGCCGATCCCCCCGGTCGCGAGCGCGCCGGCGTTGCAGTGCGTCAGCACCTTCGCGCCGTCGGGGACGAGTGGGAGCCCCGCCTCGCCGATGCGGCGACACATGGCGCGGTCTTCCTCCCAGATCGCGGTCGCCTCGGCCTGGAGCCGCTCCCACAGCGCCGAGCCGTCCCCCGACAAGGCGGCCGCGACCGATGCCATCCGGTCGAGCGCCCAGCGGAGGTTGACGGCCGTCGGCCGGGCAGCCGCCAGCAGCTCCACCAGCTGGCCCAGCCGAGCGAGGAACTGCTCGCGCGGCGCACCGCGCAGCTCCCGCGTCCCCGCCACGAGACCCATCGCCGCCGCGATCCCGATCAACGGCGCGCCCCGCACCTGGAGCGTCCGGATCGCCGCGGCCACTGCCTCGGCGCTGTCCAGGTCGCGCTCGATCCGCGTCTCAGGCAGCGCCCGCTGGTCGATTATGCGGACGGCGCCGGTGGGGGACCAGGCGATGGCTTGGACGCTCATGGTAATGCGGAATGTGGAGTGCGGAATGCGGAGTGTAAATGGAAGGTCGAACCGCCGATCGACATCCCTCTGCAATTCCGCACTCCGCATTCCGCATTCCGCACTCTTCGCTTACCATTCCTCCCCATGAGCTACGAAACCATCCGCTTCGAGCTGCGAGACGCCATCGCGTTCATCACCATCAACCGCCCCGACAAGCTCAACGCCCTCAACGACCAAGTGGTGGACGAGCTGGCCCAGGCCGCCGAGCGGGTCGCGACCGAAGACGAGATTAAGGGCGCGATCCTCACCGGTGCCGGCAAAGCCTTCGTCGCCGGGGCCGACATCGGTGATCTCGCGAAACAGGGGCCGTTCGAAGGCAAAGCACGCTCGCTACGCGGCCAGGCGATGCTACGCCGCTTCGAGACGTGCGGCAAGCCGGTGCTCGCGGCGGTGAACGGCTACGCCCTGGGCGGCGGCTGCGAGCTGGCGATGGCCTGTCACCTCCGGATCGCGAGCGAGAACGCGAAGTTCGGACAGCCCGAGGTGAAGCTCGGGATCGCCCCGGGCTACGGCGGCACCCAACGCCTGCCGCGCATCGTCGGCAAGGGGAACGCGCTCTACCTCATCCTCACCGCCGAAATGATCGACGCTCAGGAGGCGCTGCGGATCGGCCTCGTGAACAAGATCGTCCCGGCGGGCGAGCTGCTGGCCGCGACCGAGAAGGTGCTGCGGGGTATCCTCTCCATGGGCCCGCTCGCGGTGCGTCTTGCGCTGGAGGCCGTGGACCAGGGCTTCGAGATGACCCTCGAGGAAGGCTTGCTGCTCGAAGCGAACCACTTCGGCCTGCTCGCAGCGACGCGCGACATGAAGGAGGGGCTTACGGCGTTTCTCGAAAAGCGCGCGCCCCGATTCGAAGGCCGGTGAAGCGGGTCCTTGCGGCATGCGGCGTGTGGCTGGTAGCGGGTTGCCTCACCGAGCGGCCGCGCCCGGCGCCGCCGACGCTCGCGCTGTCGCTCAACAAGACGACGGTGCGGTCGCGACCCAACCCCGCTCCGGATACGCTCGTGGTGACCGTCCGGGCGGAGGACCCGGACGGCATCGACTCCGTGTGGGTGCAGCTCGGCCAGGAGGCCCCGCTGGGCGCGGACGGCCTGTTCGACCCCGTGCTCGAGGGCCCCTTCCGCTTGATCGTGCCCTCCGGCCTCGGGACAGGCACCCCCCTCCCGGTGACGGTGCAGGCCCGGGATGTGAGCGGTTTCCGGAGCGAGCGGGATACCATGGTGACGGTGGGCCCCTGAGCCCCAACGACTTAGTAAGTCTTGCCATGACAACGACTTCTGAGTATATTAGGAGGGTTTGTCTGGGGCCCGCGCACGCTGTGCCGCGCCGCGCCACGGGACCTCCCGTGGCGCTTCTCGCATCAGGGGCCCCCAGGTCTGGGAGCAAGGCGGCGCGTGACCAAACGCAGGCAGGGGAAGCCGACGTCGTTGGGCGAAGCGCTGCGCCGGTACCTTGCGAAAGCGGGGCTTGAGAAGCGCCTCGCCCAGGCGCAGGTGATCCCCGACTGGCCGCGGCTCGTCGGGCCTCAGATCGCCGCCGTGACGCACCCCGAGAGCGTCACCCCCGACGGCACGCTGTTCGTCCAGGTGGCGACGAGCGCCTGGATGAACGAGTTGCAGCTGATGGCGCCGCAGATCATGGCCGCGGTGAACGGCCGCGGTGCTGGACGGATCAAAACGATACGCTGGCTCCTCACACGCTAGAGATCTATGGCTAAGGCAAAACGCGCCCCCGCGCCCAAGGACAAAGGGAACGGCGGCTACCAGGCCGACTCGATCCAGGTCCTCAAGGGGCTCGAGGCGGTCCGGCGCCGCCCGGCGATGTACATCGGAGCGGTGTCGGGACGCGGGCTGCACCATCTGGTCTACGAGGTGGTGGACAACTCGGTGGACGAGGCGCTGGCCGGGTTCTGCAAGACGATCAGCGTCACCATTCACCCGGACAACGCGATCACCGTAGCGGACGACGGCCGCGGCATCCCCGTCGACGTGCACAAGACCGAGAAGAAACCGGGCGTCGAGGTCGCGCTCACGATGCTGCACGCCGGCGGCAAGTTCGACAAGAGCACCTACAAGGTGTCGGGAGGGCTGCACGGCGTCGGCGTCTCGGTGGTGAACGCGCTGTCGGAGAAGCTGGAGGTGTGGGTCGACCGCGACGGGAAGCGACACCACATGGCGTTCGAGCGCGGCGACACGAAGACGAAGCTCGAGGTCATCGGTAAAGCGAAGGGCACCGGCACGACGGTCTGGTTCAAGCCCGACACGAGCATCTTCAGCGAGACCCGGTTCGACTACGCCACGCTCGCCACGCGGCTGCGCGAGCTGGCGTTCCTCAACAAGGCGCTCACGATCACGCTCAAGGACGAGCGCAAGGGGCAGCACAAGGAAGAGACGTTCTTCTTCAAGGGCGGCCTCGCCGAATTCGTCAAGTATCTGCTCGGCAACCGCAAACCGCTGCACCCGAAGCCGATCACGTTCGAAGCATCGCGGGAAGGGGTCGAGGTCGAAGGGGCGGTCCAGTACGACGACGGCTACAACGACAACACCTTCTCGTTCGTCAACAACATTAATACACACGAGGGGGGTACCCACCTCACGGGTTTCCGCGCCGCGCTCACGCGGACCATAAACGAGTGGGCGAAGAAGGACGGCCTTCTGAAGAAGGAGGAGTTCACGCTGACCGGCGACGACGTGCGCGAAGGCCTCACGGCGGTGCTGCACGTCAAGGTGAAGGACCCGCAGTTCGAGGGGCAGACCAAGACCAAGCTGGGCAACTCCGAGGTCGAGGGGATCGTGAAGAGCGTCGTGAACGACGCGCTCGGTGAGTTCTTCGACAAGAGCCCGGCCGTGGCGCGTGCGATCATCGCCAAGGCGATCAGCGCCGCGCGAGCCCGCGAGGCGGCCCGCAAGGCGCGCGAACTGGTGCGCAAGAAGAGCGGGCTTGAGGGCGGGGTGCTCGCCGGCAAACTCGCCGATTGCTCCGCGACCGACCCCAAGCTGTGCGAGGTGTTTCTGGTGGAAGGCGACTCGGCGGGCGGGTCCGCCAAGCAAGGGCGGGACCGCATGTTCCAGGCCATCCTACCGCTCCGCGGCAAGATCCTGAACGTGCAGAAGGCCCGGATCGACAAGATCCTCTCGAACGAAGAGATCCGGACCATGATCACCGCGATCGGCACCGGGGTGGGCGAGGACTTCAACCTCGACGACGCGCGCTATCACAAGATCATCATCATGACCGACGCCGATGTCGACGGCGCGCACATCCGCACCTTGCTCCTCACCTTCTTCTATAAGGAGATGAAGCAGCTGATCGACGCGGGCTACGTCTACATCGCGCAGCCGCCGCTGTATCGCGTCGCCAAGGGGAAGGAAGGGTTTTACGCCTACGACGAGAAGGAGCGCGAGGCACACGTGAAGCGCCTCTCGAACGGGGCCGAGCCACACGGCAACATCGTGATCCAGCGCTACAAGGGACTCGGCGAGATGAACCCCGATCAGCTGCGGGACACCACCATGGACCCGGCCAAGCGCACGCTCCTCAAAGTCACGATGGAAGACGCGGTAGAGGCGTCGGAGCTGTTCGAGACGCTGATGGGGGACGAGGTGGAGCCGCGGCGCAGATTCATCGAGGAAAACGCGAAGTTCGTGCGGAACTTGGACGTGTGATCGTCTACCTCGTGTTCGGGGTGCTGCTGCTGGCGCTGGCGTGGTTCTTCTTGGGCGGACGCCATCACCCGCCTGAACCCACCGCGCATCGCCGCGTGACGGAAGCCATCGACTACACCGAGTTGGAGCAGGCCGAGCGGGAGGTCCAGGAGGCCACGGACGAACAGAGCGTGCGGGACTGGGGGCCGGGCGTCCAGAAGCCGCCTATCGCTTGAGCTCTTCGACGCCGTGCTTCGTCACCCGATGTGAGATCAACGGCAGCGGCTTCTCCGTGAGCTTGTCGCCCACCACGATCGCTTGCTGCAGCGCCTCGAAGCCGAGCTTCATCCCCCCCGGATCCCGCGCGAACACCGACGCGATCGGCTCGCCCGCCAGCACTTTGCTCCCAGGCTTCACGGTGATGACGAACCCCACCGTCGGATCGACCTCGTCTTCGACCGTGCGGCGGCCACCCCCCATTGCCACGATGGCCCGGCCGATGGTTTTCGGCTCGACCTTGACCACGACGCCGGTGCGCGGCGCGGCGTAGACCTCGACCTCCTTGGCCTGCGGCAGCACCGACGGATCCTCCACCGCCTTGGGGTTGCCGCCTTGCGCCTCGATGACCTGCTCGAACTTCTCGGCGGCGAGCCCCGACGCGAGCGCGTTGGCGAGGCGCTGGCGCGCCTTCTTGCTGGTCTTCTCGATCCCCGCCGCGAGCAGCATCTCGGCGCCCAGCGCGTAGGTCACCTCCAACAAGTCCTCGGGACCTTCCCCGCGCAGGGCGAGAATCGCCTCCTCGGTTTCGAGGGCGTTGCCGCAGGCCCGGCCCAGCGGGCGGTCCATCGCCGTGAGCAGGGCGACGGTGGGGCAGCTGCGATCCTCGCCGAGCGCGATCATCGTGCGGGCCAGCTCGAGGCTTTGCTCGAGCTTCGGGAGGAACGCGCCGCTGCCGCGCTTCACGTCGAGCACGAGCGCGTTCAGCCCCTCGGCGAGCTTCTTCGACATGATGCTGGCGGCGATGAGGGGAATCGCCTCGACCGTCCCGGTCACGTCGCGCAGCGCGTAGATCCGCCGGTCGGCGGGCGCGATCTCGGGGGTCTGGCCGATCATCGCGCAGCCCACCTTCATCACCTGCGCCTTCGCCTCGGCGAGCGAGAGGCCGGTGCGGAAGCCGGGGATCGCCTCCAGCTTGTCGAGCGTGCCGCCGGTGTGGCCCAGCCCGCGGCCGGACATCATCGGCACGGCGACGCCGCACGCCGCGACGAGGGGCGCGAGCACGAGCGAAACTTTGTCGCCCACGCCGCCCGTCGAGTGCTTGTCCACCCGCGGCGTGGGCCACGAATCGAACGAGAGCCGCTGGCCCGAGGCGAGCATGGCATCGGTCAATGCGGCGAGCTCCTGGCGCTCGAGCCCGCGTAGCAGGACGGCCATGAGCAAGGCCGACATCTGATAGTCGGGGACACGGCCGTCGGTGTACGCCGCGACGAGGGCCGACCACTCCTCCGGCGTGAGCGCGCGGCCGTCCCGCTTGCGCTCGATGAGCGGCACTACCAACATTAGCGGCGACCTCCCCGGAGCCCCCGATGCCCCGTGCCGTCCCGTTGCTCCTCTCGCTCCTCGTTCCAGCGCGCGCGGGGGCGCAGACCCATCCGACGGTGGCGGAGCACATCGTCCTCGGCGACAGCGCCCATGCCGCGCTCGCGCCGGCGCAAGCGCTGCAGCACTACCGAGCGGCGCTCGCCGCGGACTCGACGAACTACGCAGCGCTGTGGAAGGCGGGGCGCGAGCTCGTGGACATCGCCAAGCAGGTCCAAGGCAAGGACGACTCGTCCAAACACCTGCGCGACAGTCTCTATACGGCGGCGCGGGCGTACGGCGAGGCGGCCGTGCGAGTCCACCCCACCGGAGCGGACGGGCACTTCACGATCGGACAGGCGCTGGGCCGGCTGTCGCGCACCAAGGGCGGCAAGGAGCGCGTGCGCTTCGCCAAGATCATCTACGACGAGGGGATGAAGGCAATCGAGCTCGACTCGACCCATGACGGTGCCTACCACCTGGTGGGGGCCTGGCATGCCGAGGTCAAGCGGCTCTCGGGATTCCAGAAGTTCTTCGCCAAGGCGCTGTTCGGCGGCGGATTCTTGGACAAGGGGAACTGGGACGACGCCCAGAAGTACCTGGAGAAGGCCGTCGCCTTGAAGCCGCAGAACATCTTCCACCGGCTCGACCTGGCCGAGGTGTACATCGACCTCGGGCATTACTCCAAGGCCCGCGAGCAGCTCACCACCATCGCCACCCTCCCCATCGCGGACGTGCTCGACAGTGAATACCAGAAGGAGGCGGCGCAGCTCCTCGACGACATCAAGACCGAGAAGGACGAGACCTAGCGCGCGCCGCGCATCAATCGCTCGATCTCTAGCGTGGTTCGCGGCGCTTTCGCGGACAGCCACTCGGCCCCCGTGGGCGTCACCAGCACGTCGTCTTCGATCCGCACCCCCAGGCTCTCTCCAGCGAGGTAAATCCCTGGCTCCAGGGTGATCACCATCCCCGGCTCGAACTTCAAGCGCCCGGGCACCGTGACGTCGTGCACGTCCATTCCGATCGGGTGTCCGAGGCCGTGAATGAAGTAGGCGTCGCAAGTCTGTTCGCCGCACAGGCTCCCCGAATGCGCGCGCATGTAGGTCTGGGCGATGCGATTCAGGTCGCGCATCGTGGTGCCCGGCCGCACGGAGTCGAACGCGACCTGCTGGGTGGCGAGCACGAGGTCGTAAATCGCCTTCTGGCGCGGCGTGAACCTGCCATTGACCGGCCAGGTGCGGGTGACGTCGGCCGTGTACTGCCCCCACTCGGCTGCCGCGTCGACCACCACCAGGTCGCCGTCCCGCGTCTGCCGGCGGTTCACGTCGTAGTGCAGGGTGGTCGAGTTCGGCCCGCTCCCCACGATCGAGGGATAGCCCACGCGATCGGCGCCGTTCCTGCGGAAGCCCGCCTCGAGCGCGGCCTCGATCTCGTATTCGTACATGCCCGGCCGGGCCGCCTGCATGGCCGCGATGTGGCCCGCCACGCTGATGTCGATCGCTTTCCGCAGGCGCGCCAGCTCGTCGGCGTCCTTCACTTCCCGCAGCGAATCGGCGAGCTGGCGCAGGTTGCGCAGGTCCTGACCGCTGAAGACCAGGTCGATCACCCGCCGCTCGTCGCGGGTGGTCAGGTCGAGCGGGACGTAGATCGGGCCGCGCACGCGGACGCGGGCGGCGCGCAGCTCGCGCTCGAGCGAGTCGGTGGACAGGACCGTGGGGATCCCCGACAGGCGCGCGGCGACGCTGTCGGGCCCGAGCCGGAGGCCGGTCCAGCGCTCCTGGCCGGGGTTACGAGGCGGCAAGAACAGCACCGTGTCGAGCGAATCCGGGCCGCGCGCGGTCAGCAACAGCCAGGCGTCTTGGGTCTCGAGCTCGGTGAAATAGAAGAACGTGTTGTTCTGGCGGAAGTCGTTGTCCTGCACGTACTCCTTTTCCAAGTCGCGCTCGTGCGCGGCCGGGATGAGCACCGTGCCGCGACCGATGCGCTGCAGCAGCGCGCGACGTCGCGCGGCGACGGCGGCGGTGTCCACCGGCCGGCCCATACCGGGCAGCTCGGGCACGGTCGTCCACGCGCCGAGCGGAGCGGAGGTCGCGGCCCGCGCCTGCGCCTGCGCCGCAACCGCAACACCGGCGACGAGCAGGAGCGACGCGACGCAGCAGCGCATGGGCTCGGAAGCTACCGCGCGCCGCGAGACGCGGCAACAAGCGTCGCGGCGCTTGACGGGCCGTCCGCCAGGGACGCAAACTATGCCATGACCGGCCCCTCCACTCTCACCGCCCGCGTCGCCGAGCTCGAGCGCGAGCGCAAGCACCTGCTCGCCGTAATCGAGATCCTCAAGGAAGTGTCCACCTCGCTGCATTTCATCGATATCCTGCAGGCGATCGCGCGCAAGCTGGGCGAGGCGTTCGGGCTCGACCGCTGCTCGATTTTCCTCGCCGAGCGCGGCGGCAAGTCGGTGCGCCTGGTGGCATCGTACGAGGATCCGACCATCCGCAACTACGTCGTGGACCTCGAGCGCTACCCCGAGCTCAAGCGCGCGATGCAGAACGGCGAGACGGTGTTCATTCCTGACGCGGCGACCGATCCCAGCCTGAAGCATGTGAAGGGCGAGATGATCAACCGCCGCGTGAAGTCGATCACCGTCGTACCGATCACGTGGCGCGGCGTAGCGATCGGCGCGATCTTCCTGCGCACGTTCCGCGACGGCCCCACCTTCTCCGACGAGGATGTGCGGTTCGTACAGGTCGTCGCGTCGCTCACCGCCCAGGCGCTCCGGAACGCGCATCGCTACGAGCGGCTGGAGCAGCGGCATCAGGAGACCGACGAGACGATGCGCCGCATGGAGCTCGAACGCGTGGCCCTGCTCTCGTTCCTGCGGCGCCTGCTCGCCGCGTTCGGGGAGCGCGAGGGCGCGTGGGCCGAGGCGCTGCTGCCGCGCGCCAGCGCCGAGGAGCTCGAACGGCTGGTCGGCGTCGCGATGGCCGTCATCCAGGAAGAAGCCAAGGGGCGGTGACGGGGAGGGCCGCCGCGGCGCGCGCCGCCGAGCTGCGGCGGCTCATCGAGCGCGCGAACGATGCGTATTACGTCCTCGACAAGCCGGAGATCTCGGACGCCGAGTACGACCGGCTGTTCCGCGAGCTGCAGGAGCTCGAGGCCAAGCATCCCGAGCTGCGGACCCCCGACAGCCCCACCCACCGCGTCGGCGCCCCGCCGGCGGCCGGCTTCAAGAAGCACCGGCACCTCGTCCCGATGTTGTCCCTCGCCAACGCCTTCAACGAAGCGGAGCTCGCCGACTGGGAGGAGCGGAACGCGCGCCTCAGCCCCGAGGTGAAGACCGCGGGCTACACCCTCGAAGTGAAGATCGACGGCGCCGCGGTGAGCCTCACCTACGAGGACCGTGTGTTCGTCATCGGCGCGACGCGCGGCAACGGCGTGGAAGGCGAGGACATCACCGCGAACTTGCGCACCGTCCTTGACCTCCCGCTGCGGCTGCGCGGCAAGGGCTGGCCGCAGACCATGGAAGTCCGCGGCGAGGTCTACCTCTCCAAGTCCCGCTTCGCCGAGCTCAACCAGGAGCGCGAGCGCGCCGGCGAGCCGACATTCGCCAATCCCCGCAACGCGGCGGCGGGCTCGCTGCGCCAGCTCGATCCCAAGGTCACGCGCAGCCGGGGGCTGCGGATCTTCTGCTTCCACGTCGAGGCTCCCGGCCAGAAGCTTCCGGTCGCGACCCAGCACGACCTGCTGCAGCAGCTCGCCGCCTGGGGCTTCCCCGTGGAGCCTCACCACACGCTCGTCGCCGACCTCGCCGCCGCCAACCGGGAAATCGCCAACTTCGAGCCGCTGCTCGAGCAGCTCGACTACGGCGCCGACGGCGTGGTGGTGAAGGTGAACCCGCTCGAGCTGCACGCCGAGCTGGGAACGGTGGGCGACCGCGAGCCGCGCTGGGCCATCGCACGCAAGTTCGCCCCCGAGGTGCGGGTCACGAAACTCAAGGAGATCCGGATCAACGTGGGCCGCACCGGCGCGCTCAACCCCTACGCCGTGCTCGAGCCGGTCGAGATCGGGGGCGTGACGGTGTCGACCGCCACGCTCCACAACTTCGCGCTGATCAAGGCCAAGGACATCAGGGAAGGCGACCTGGTGGAGGTCACCCGCGCCGGGGAAGTCATCCCGCAGGTGCTGGGGCCGGTGATCAAGAAGGGGGTGCGCCGCGCCAGGCCGTACCAGCCACCCGAGCGGTGCCCCGTCTGCAAGTCGAAGGTCGAGCACCCTCCCGACGAAGTGATGGTGTATTGTCCGAACGTCTCGTGCCCCGGTCGGATTCTCGAGGGCATCGTCCACTTCGCATCGCGGAACGCGATGGACATCCGGGGGCTCGGGCCCGAGCGCGTGAAGGCGCTGCTCGACGCCAAGCTCATCAAGGACGTCGCAGACCTCTACGAGCTCACGACGATGCAGCTCCTGACCCTCGAAGGGTTTGCCGAGAAGTCGGCCCAACAGCTCGTCGCCGCGATCCACGCATCGAAGCAGCAGCCGCTCTCGACGCTGCTCTTCGCGCTCGGCCTCCGGCACGTCGGCGTGCAGGGAGCGAGGCTGCTGGCCCGCCACTTCGGGACGATGAAGGCCCTGGCCAAGGCCTCCGCGGACGAGATCAACAAGATCCGCGGCATCGGGCCGGCCATCGCCGAGGCCGTGGCCGGGTTCTTCGCGGAACCGAAAAACCGCAAGCTGGTGGAGCGGCTGGAGAAGCTCGGGCTCAACATGAAGGAGCCGGAGGCGACCGAGGGGAAAGGGCCGCTGGCGGGGCAGGTGTACGTGATCACGGGAACGCTGCCGTCCCTGTCCCGCGCCAAGGCGGGCGAGCTGATCGAGGCGGCCGGCGGCCACGTCACCGACGGCGTCTCCAGGAACACCACGGCCGTGGTGGTGGGCGCCGACGCCGGCTCGAAGCTCGAGAAGGCGAAGGCGCTCGGCGTGCCGCTGATCGACGAGGCGGAACTCTTGCGCCGCGCACGCGCCAAACCCTAAGTTGGCGTGCGATATGACCGCCCCGGCTCACGCCATCGCCGCGACCGACGGACTGACCATCGGTCGCGGCGCGCTGCGCCAGCTGCATCACAGTCTGCTCCGGGACGCGGCCGACCAGGCCATCGCGATCCTCCAAGAGGTCGGGTTCGCGGCCGGCGAAGGCGTGTACCAGTCGTTTTGCGCATGGCTGCCGGTCCAAACGGGCGCGTCGCGGCCCGAGGACCTCGACGCCGGCCAGATGAGCGAGGTGCTGTCGGCGTTCTTCCAGGCGCACGGGTGGGGCACGGTCACGGTCGGCCCGCTCGGCCGCGCGGCCCTGGCCCTGGACACCGAGGACTGGGTGGAAGCCGAGCCTGGCAGCGCCGAGACCCCCATGTGCTTCTTCACGGCTGGGATGCTCTCGGACTTCCTGGGACGGCTGTCCGGCGAGCCCGTGGCCGTGATGGAGGTCGAGTGTCGCAGCAGGAGCGACGCACGCTGCCGCTTCCTGTCCGCGTCGCCGGACACCCTCAATGCAGTGTACGAGCAGATGACGCAGGGGACGGGCTACGAACAGGCGCTGGGACGCTAGGGGACGTCAGCGCCGCGCCACGCTCACCCCCTCCAGCAGCAGCGACGGCGCGAACCGCGCGCCGATCCAACGGGCGTCGTTGCCGAGACCCCCAATCCGCTTGAGCAGCTCGTAGACGTTTCCCGCTACCGCCGCGTCCTTCACGCGCCCGCTGATCTCACCCCGCTCGATGCGATAGGCGAGCGCGACCGGATGGCTGAACGCCCCTCCGATCACGTTGCCCTGCCCCACGCCGATGAGGTCGTCGACGAGCAGCCCGTCGTTCACCGCGCGGAGCAGACCTCCGCCCACCTCACCCGGGACCCGGGACCCGGGACCCGGAACCCGGGCCTCGCCTACGATGAGGTTCGTGTACGCCGGCACGGGCTTCCCGAAAATCCGACGCTGCCCGTGCCCGGTGCTCTCGGTCTTGGCGCGTGCCGCGGTTTCGAGGTCGTAGATGAATCGTTGCACGCCGCCACCTTGCACGAGGCAGGTGACGCGGGAGGGCACGCATTCGTCATCGAGCGGACGTGAGGCGGTCCGGCCCGGCGCGAGCGGGTCGTCGGTGAGGGACACGCCCGCGTCGAAGACCCGCTCGCCGACCCGGTTCGCGAGCGGCGAGATGCCTTGCAGCACGGCTTTGCCCGAGAGGCCCTGCGTCACCGGGAGCAGCACCGCCGAGAGGCCGGCTGGCGTGAACACGACCGGGAGCGCGCCCTCGGGCGGCGTCACGATCCGGAGGGCGTGGTCGAGTCGGGTCGTGATCGACTGCACCACCGCCTCGAGGGCGTCGTCCGAGGGGAGGTCCGACCCCTCGACCACGTCGCCGATGGCCAGCACGTCATCCCCGGCGATACGCCAAATGTCCGCGCTCACCGCCACGCCGGTCGAGCGGTACGTGCCCTCGGCCCCCGCCGTGTTCGCGACGCGGGTCTCGCCCACCTCGCGCTCGATCGCGACGTTGACCTGGCACCCCTCGCGCGCCAGCCGCTGGAGCAGGAATTGACCGATCTGGATCAGCCGGTCGAGCGGGGCGTCCGCCGCTCGAGCGACGTACGTGTCGACGCGAGGGAGCTTGGCGGTCGAAGGAAAGGCCAGAGCGATTTCCTCGCCCAGCTCGGCCGAGGCGAGCGCCCGTTCGAGTAGGGGCACAGCATGCTGTGCCCCTACGTCTCCGACACCGACATTCGTCGTGCCGGCGATGCCGACGCGGCCGCGGTGCAGCACCCGCAGGTTCGCCCCGGCCTCTTCTGTCACGCCCGCGGCCTTGAGGCGGCCTGCCTCGAACGCCAGCGCCGTACGCTCGACCCGCCGCTCGAGGGCATCCGCGCCCCCCGCGCCCCCCTCCACTCGCCGCCCCGCGAGCTCGAGCAGCCCCTCGATCACGCGGGGACGTCGCCCCCGATCAGGGCTGCTTCGATGCGGACGTGTGGAGCGCCTTCGGTGACGGGGAGGGGGTACTGCCCGCCCTTGCCGCAGCCGCCACCCATCTGATTCCAGCGGAAGTCGCCGGCGATGTGGTCGATGCGATCGAGCGTCTGGAACAGGTTCCCCGCGAGCACGACGTCCTTCACCAGCTCCGCCACCCGACCGTCGCGGATCATGTGGCCGTAGGCGGCAGTGAACGAAAAGTTCTCGAGCATGGTCTGGCCGCCGAACGCGCTGCAGGCGTACACCCCCAGCTGGATGTCGCGAATCAGGTCCGCGAACGTGCCGCGTCCGTTGCCGATGTAGGTGTTCGTCATGCGGACGATCGGCGGGTGGCGGAACGAGATGGCGCGCGCGTTCCCGGTCGGCCGCTCGCTCATCGCGGCCGCCGTCTCGCGGGAGTGCAGCCGGCCGACGAGGATGCCTTCCCGGATGAGCGCGGTGTCCTGGGTGGGCGTGCCCTCGTCGTCGAACGGCAGCGTGCCGCGCAAGCCGGGCGCGGCGCCGTTGTCGCCGACGTTGAGCACCGGCTTGCCGAAGCGCCGGCCCAGCGTCATCATCTCGCGCGCCTGCGGGTTCTCGTAGACGAAGTCGGCTTCCGACAGATGCCCGAAGGCCTCGTGGATGAAGACGCCGGCGAGCTCGGGATCGAGCACGACGGGATAGGTCCCGCCCCGCACCGTCGGGGCGTCCAGCAGCCGCACCGCCCGCTCGGCCACAGCGCGGAAGCCAGCCGCCTTGCCCTGGACCGAGTTCCACCCGCGCCTCAGCCCAATCGACTCGAGTCCCTTCTCGATGGTGCCGTCGCGCCGCGCGATCGCCGTCCCGGAGAGCGTCACCTCGGGCCGGAGTTCGTGCAGCAGGGCCCCTTCGGAATTCGCGTACCAGTACTCGCTCACCTCGTCGCGGTAGGTCGCGAGCGTGTCGACGATGCGGTCGCTCACGGCGAGCATCGCGCCGTTGTACGCTTCGATGAGGCGCTTTTTCTCGGCGAGCGACACGCCGCGCACGTCTCCGTCCAGGTCGGGCACCCTGTCCGCCTGCTGCGGCGGGACGTCGGCCAGCCGGATCGGGCGCTCGAGCCGTACGGCGCGGGACAGCTCGTCCGCGCGGGCGACCATCGCCTCGAGCTGGTCGAGGGAGGTGAACGAGGCCGTCCCCCAGCCCGAGCCACGGTTCAGGGCGCGCACGAAGCCGCCCTGGTCCTCGCTCGCGGTGGCGGACTCGAGCCGCCGGCCGCGCATCGTGACGGCGGAGCTCCAGCTCTGTTCGACGCGGATCTCAGTGAAGTCGGCGCGGGAGCCCTGCAGCGCCGCGGTGAGGCGGTCGATCAACCTCCGAGTTCCTTGAGCTTCTCGGCGTAATCGGGCCGCATGACGATCTCCCCGCCGATGATCACCTCGCGGTCCCAGGGGAGGATGATGAAGTTGTCGCTCTCGAGCGCGTAGAAGTCCGGCTTGTAGGCGCCGGTGCGGAACGAGACGGCGGTCTTGACGGCTGCGGGCTGGAGCTCGCGCACGGCGTTCAAGGCGAGCTTCATCGTGTCGCCCGAGTCGCAGGTCTCGTCCACGATGAGGACGCGCCGCCCGGTGACGATCCGGGGCGGGCCCGCGATCACCACCGGCCGCGCGCCGCTCTCTTGCCGAGTGATGGCGACGGACGCGAAGTCGCGCTGCAGGATGCTCGCCACGACGGCGCCGGGGATCACCCCCGCGCGGGCGATGCCGATCACCACGTCGGGGTCGTACTCCCGGAAGATCTTGAGAGCCAGCGCCCGGCACAGCTCACCGAAGAACGGCCAGTCCACTTGCAAGACCCCGTGCGGCGTCTTGCGGGTGAAGCCGGTCCTCTTGGGGACCGGTGGCGGGGGCGGGGGGGGCGGGGGGGCGGGGGCGGGCATGGGGGGAGAAGCTACATTGCGGACGCGAGCGGCCGCAAGCTATTTTCGGCGCATGGGTTTCTGGCGCCGCCTGCTCGGCGGCTCGGGCGCCGACGACGTCCATCCCCAGCGCCTCGATTACCTGAACGAGGCGCTCGCCCTCGAGCGCCAGGGCGACTACGACGCGGCCCTCACGTCGTATCGCCTGGCCCTGCGCGACCACCCCAACGACGCCCGCATCTTGCAGAACATGGCGATCGCGCTGACCAAGACGCGCCGCATCGACGAGGCGATTCGCCATTACCGCCGCGCCCTCGAGCTGGACCGGCAGCTGGCCGGCGCCCACTACGGGCTCGCCTTCCTGCTGTTGAAGCGCGGCGACCCCGACGGCGCGACGCAGCACCTGCGGGCCTTCCTGACCCATCCGCCCAAGGGCCCCGACGCCCAAAAATGGATCGAGCACGCCACGCAGGCACTGCGGGACCTGGGGGGAGGCGCAGCGGGACCTGCTCAAGCCGCCACCGCGGAGGCGCCCTGAGGGCCCGGGTTCGCGCCCTCGTCTTGGTGCTCGCGGCAGCTGTGGCATGCGGCCGGCTCGGACCCGACCTCGACCAGGTGGTCGCGATACAAGTCAAGGTCCCCGACTCGCTGGAGGAGCTCGACACGCTGCGGCCGCACGGCGTCGCGCTCGACGGCCGAGGCGACTCCGTTCCAGCCACGATCCTCTGGGCCACGTTCGACCCAGCACTGCTCACGGTGGTGAACGACACCAGCGGTGTAATGGTCGCTCGGGCAGGGAGCGCCACCCCAGCCCGCATCCAGGCGCGCGTGGGCGACCTCCCGAGCAATCCGATCGCGATCCGCATGCTCGCTGCAGCGGACACGGTATTCGCCGCCGGCCCGGCGCGCGACAGCGTGAGCCTCGCCGCGAAACCGGACTCGCTGTCGGATTCGCTGAAGGTGCGGCTCCAGGACACGACCGCCACGGGACCGGTCGACCTCTCCGGCCGTCCCATCGCGTTCGCGCTGACGGTCTACCCCGGGCCGGGAGGGGGAGCCAACGTCGCCCTGGTGACGAGCGATACCGCGCGCGCGCCGGTCGCGAGCGACACCGTCACCACGGCCACCGGCCTCGCGGTGGTGAAGCTGCGGCTCCTCGCCGGGCCGCCGCCGGACAGCGCCGTCGTGACCGCCGCCGCCCGCCGGGCCATCGGCACCGCAGTCCCTGGCTCGCCCATCACATTCGTCGTGAGGTTCCTGCCATGAACGCGGGCACCCTGACGCGGTTGTTCTTCGATGCCGTGGAGCAGTATGCGCGCCACCCGGCCGCTTTCCGCCACAAGGCGGGCGGCGCCTGGACCCCGCTCACGCACCGGGAAGCGGAGGAGCGGGTGCGCGCGATCGCGCTCGGACTGCGCGAGCTGGGGATTCAACCCGGCGATCGGGTGTCGCTGCTGGCGGAGACGCGCCTGGAATGGGCGCTCGTCGACTACGCCTGCCTGTGCGCCCGCGCCGCCGACGTCCCGATCTACCCCACGCTGCCGGCCAACCAGGTCGAGTACATCCTGCGCGACTCCGGCGCCACGGCCGTCTTCTGCTCCACGCTCGTGCAGCTCGCCAAGGTGGTCGAAGTCCGGGGCAGGCTCCCGTCGCTCAAGCACGTGATCGTGTTCGAGCCCGACGCCCGGCGCAACGGCGCGATCACGCTGGCCGACGTGGAAGCAAAGGGCCGGGCCGCAGCGTCGAGGTATCCGCGCTTCAAGGACGAGGCCCTCGCAGTACGACCCGACGACCTGGCCACGCTGATTTACACGTCAGGGACGACCGGCCAGCCGAAGGGCGTCATGCTCACCCACAACAACATCTGGTCCAACGTGATCGCGTCCGTCGAGGCGCTGCGTGTAAGCGAGGGCGACAGCTGCCTCGCCTGCCTGCCGCTGTCGCACATCCTCGAGCGCATGGTGGACTACTACTTTTTCCACGTGGGCGTGACCATCAACTACGCGCAGTCCACCGACACCATCTCGCAAGATCTGCGTGACGTGCGCCCCACGGTGTTCGTGGCGGTGCCGCGCCTGTACGAGAAGGTGTATGCGCGCGTGCTCGAGCGGGCGCTGACGGGATCGGCGCTCAAGCGCCGCATCTTCCTGTGGGCGAGGCGCGTCGGCGAGCAGTGGACGACCCACCGGCTCTCCGGGATTCCCGTCCCGCTCGGGCTGGCGATCCGGCACGCCATCGCCGACCGGCTGGTGTTCGCGAAGCTGCGCGCCGCCACGGGCGGGCGGATCAAGCTGTTCGTGTCGGGCGGCGCCCCGCTCGCGGCCGAGATCGGGCGCTTCTTTTACAGTGCAGGGCTCGTGACCATCGAGGGGTACGGGCTCACCGAAACGTCGCCAGTGCTCACGCTCAACCCGTTGGCCCGGCCGAAATTCGGCACCGTGGGGAAGCCGATCCCCGGCGTCCGGATCGAGATCGCGCCGGACGGCGAGATCCTGGCCAAGGGCCCGAACGTGATGCGCAGCTACTACAACAAGCCCGACGCGACGCACGAGGCGATCGACGCGGAGGGGTGGTTCCACACGGGCGACATCGGCGAGTTCGACGCTGAGGGCTACCTCAAGATCACCGACCGGAAAAAGGACCTGATCAAGACCGCGGGCGGCAAATACGTGGCGCCGCAGCCGATCGAGAACACCGTCAAGCTGAACAAGTTCGTCGCCAACGCCGTGGTGCTGGGCGACCAGCGCAAGTTCCCGATCATCCTCGTCGCTCCCAACTTCGACAGCCTCGAGCCGTGGGCTCGGGAGCGGAAGCTGGCGTACGCTTCCCGCGCGGAGCTGATCACGCTCCCCGACGTGCGGGCCAAGATGGAGCGGGAGGTGATCGGCGGCTTGCGCGACCTGGCGAAGTTCGAGATGCCGAAGAAGGTCGTGTTGATCGAGCGGGATTTCACGATCGAGTCGGGGGAGCTCACCCCCACCCTCAAAGTGAAGCGACGCGTGGTGGAGAAGAATTACCGGGACGTGATCGACCGGGTGTATGCAGAGGCGGATCCGACGGCGGCGGCGATCGAAGGGTGATCACCCTTTCTCCCCCACCCACAGCCCCTCGCCCACGGCGAGCTGTGTGACGCCCGCGGACGGTGCGGCACGCTCATCTTCGATCACGAGCCGCCGCCCCCGCAGCAGCACGCGCAGCGCCTCGCCGAGCCATGCCGGACTTGTCCGCTCCGGCCCCACGACGACGCCCCGCGCCACGGCCCCGCGCAGCGGAATCATCGTCTCGCTCACGAGCAAGCTCAAGACCGGCAGCTCCTCGACGTCGGACGGCGCGTTGATGCCCACGAAGTGAATCCCGCCCATCAGCCCGGCGAGCCCGACCGCGTGCCGCGCCGCGGAGCCGACGAGCACGACGTACCCGCCCGGACCGGAGAGATCGAGGAGGGCCTGGAGCGTCTGTGCCTCGGAGGACCCGGGAGGGTCTCCCGGAGCGACTGCGTATTTTTGTCGCGCAGGGAGACCCTCCCCGGTCCTCCCTCCCGAGAAGTTCACCACTCCTTTGACGATCGGATACTCGTTCCGGCACACCGGGCATCCGAGTATTCCTGAGCGCACCATCCGCCCGACCATCTCGCCCGTCGACATCACGAGAAACGCCTCCTCGTGCGTCTCCGGACAGCGCAGCATCTCCGTCAGCTCAATGTGCACCGGAACCGAAGACGACCCAGGTCAGGCGGTTCGCCTCGACACGGATGCGCCGCGTGAGTCGTTTGCCGTCCACCACCACCGACACGGTGTAGTCGCCCGGCTCCACATCGCTCACGGCGAAGTGCTCCCGGTACGCCGGGTCGGGGTGGTTGTGCTCCCCATACGTCTCGGCGTACGAAAACGGCGTCTCCTGCGGCTCGGCCTTGATGAGCCCGTAGACCCGGGCTTGCGGCACCGGCTGGCCCTGCGCGTCCCATACCTGCCCCGCGACGATCCCGGTGCCGGGCAGCGGCCGGATCCACAGCTCGGGGTTCACGCTGTAGCGCGGGTAGCGCTCGTTGGGATCGACGATCAAGGGCACGGAGTCGACCGGTGCGGCGTGGACCTCGAGGTGTAGATGGTCGTTTGTCGCCCGGCCGGTGTTCCCGACAGTGGCGATCACATCTCCGGCCTTCACGCGCTGTCCCAGCGAGGAGACCAGTGCGGTGTTGTGATAGTAGACCGAGTACACAAAGAGCCCCTTGAGCTTGCGGTCGTGGCGGATGGCGATGGTGTTCGCCCCCTGCTCCGCCGGACCGGCGAACACCACCACGCCGTCGCCGATGGCGTGGACGGGCGTCCCGTCGGGGTTGTTGAACTCGACGCCCTGGTGCTGCTGAAAGTTGCCGCCCATGGTCGAGCCGTAGCGGTACGTCTGGTCGATGAACGGCTGATCGGCGGGGAGAATCGGGCGCTCGAACCAAGTGTGCCGCATCGCGTCCAGGTCCGTGTCCGGACGCTGCTGGTACGAAATGCCGACGAGGGTGAGCCCCTGGTCGAAGCGGCACGACGCGAGCCCCGCTTGGCGCCCGACCGCGTACCAGCCGGGCGCGAGCGACAGGAACGCCGTGGCGGCGGGCACCGGATCGCACAGGTTGAGCGCGTCGCCGTCCTGCTCGTACACCCCCTGTCGCGTGGCGGCGTAGACTCGTCCCGGCGCGACACGCTCGAGCGCCTCGATCGGCGCCATGTCCACGCGACAGCCCTTCACGACTGGCGCCACCGCGCAAGCCGGCCGCCCCTTCTTATCGAGCCAGGCGGCGCCCCCTGCCTCCGCCTCTCCGCGCTGCGGCGAGGGGGCCGGGGAGTGAGGACCGACCGAGGGTGGCTCGCGTCCGAGTCGGTACAGGCCCCGCTCGGTCCCCACCCACACAATGCCACCGGAATCGGGCGCCAGAGCGCGCACGCGAGCCGGTACCGGGAACTCGCTCCAGGTACGACCGCCGTCGCGCGAGCGCGCCAGGCCGCGCAGATGAGCGGCCCAGAGGGCGCCGTCCCGGCCCGCGGCGAGTGCCAGCACGTACTGGTTGCGAATTCGTCCCCAGACGCTCTTGGCCGTCGTCGCACCGGCCGAATCGGTGACCTCGACCCAGGTCGCACCGCGGTCCCAGGAAAGCTTGATGCCGTCCGCGGTGCCGATGTAGACGGTGTCGCCGCGGGTGACGATGCCGTTGGGCGCGACGTACTGCCATTCAGGGCCGAGCTGTTTGAACTCCCAGTTCGTCCAGGTCTTGCCGCCGTCGGTCGACAGCCCCCAGCCGTTGCCGACCGTGCCGTACCAGATCTCCCCCGCGGGCCCGAACCCGAAGGCGTGCACGAAGTCCCACGAGATGGAGTGGACGGCGGAGTCGCTCGCGTGCCGCAGCTGCTCCCAGCTCGCAGCGCCCGGGCGCAGCACAAAGACTCCCTGGCCGTAGCTCCCCACCCAGATCGCCTTGTCGGGAGCGCGGGCGATGGCCACTACGTGGACCCCGAAGCCGGTGGTGTCGGGGAGCGGGGGGAGAGCCTGGGGGCTGGAAAGAGACGGTGCCAACAGAAAGTTCAGGCCAGCAAAAAGTGCGGAATGTGGAATGCGGAATGCGGAATGTAAGTGGAGGCGTCGTGCGTCGAACGACCCTTCATTGCAATTCCGCATTCCGCATTCCGCACTCCGCATTCGTCTAGCCCCTCGCCGTATAAACCGTCGGCATCAGCCGGATCTCCGTCACATCCACCCGCGGGGCTTGCGTCACCGCGTACAATACCGCCGCGGCGACGTCCTCTGCTTGCAGCATGGCGCTCCGCTTGGTGAAGCCCGGCTTCGAATCGGGATCGACTGCATCCCAGATCGGCGTATCCACGGGCCCGGGGGAGACGAGCGTGGTGCGCACGCCGGTGCGGGAGAGGTCCTGGCGGAGTACCTCGTGCATGCCCCGCAGTCCGTATTTGCTCGCCGCATAGGCTGTCGACCCGGAGTACGCCACGTGGTCGGAGACGGAGCCGATCGTCACCAGGTGTCCGGTGCCCCGCTGGACCAAGTGCGGGACCAGCGCCCGGGCGACGAGAAACGGGCCCATGAGATTCACGGCGATCGTCCGCTCGAACTCGTCGGGGGTCGTCTCCTCGATCCGCTTGATGAAAAACGTCCCGGCGTTGTTCACCACGACGTCGGGGACCCGGAGCTCCGTGAGGACGCGGCCCATCGCCCGCTCCACGGCGCTGGGATCGGTGACGTCGCAGCGCAGATCCGTCCGCCGGTCGGCCGCGCCGTCCTGGAGGCTGCGTGCCAGGCGGACCACATGGGCCCCCGCCGCGTGCAACCCCTCGGCCACCGCGCGCCCGATGCCGCGCGAGGCGCCGGTGACGAGCGCGAGCCTCCCGCTGAGGGGAGCCGCGCTCACTCCAGGCCCCGACCGCCGTGCACCAGTCTGAGGAACTCGTCGCGGGTCTTGGCGTCCTGCAGCAGCGCGCCCCGGAGCGCGCTCGTCACGGTCTTGGAGTTTTGCTTCTCGACGCCCCGCATCATCATGCAGAGATGGTAAGCCTCGATGACCACACCCACACCGCGCGGCTCCAGCACCTCCATCAGGGCATCGGCCACCTGGTCGGTGAGGCGCTCCTGCACCTGCAGCCGGCGGGCGAACACCTCGATGACGCGGGGAATCTTCGACAGACCCACGAGCCGGCCGTCCGGCAGGTACGCCACGTGCGCCTTGCCGAAAAACGGCAGCAGGTGGTGCTCGCACAGCGAGTAGATCTCGATGTCGCGCACGCAGACGAGGTTTTCGTGGCGCTCGCGATACAGGGCGTCGCCGATCACGTCGGGGACCGACATGTGGTAGCCGCGCGTGAGCCACTTGAGCGACGCCTCCACGCGGGCCGGAGTCTGACGCAGGCCCTCCCGGGCGGGATCTTCGCCGAGCTGCACGAGCATCTCGCGCACCAGCGTCTCGAATGCCGAGCGCCCTTCCCCGGAGGACACCGGGGCGAGCGGCGCGGCGTGCTCCGCGTGGAAGCTGTGCAGGCTGGCGGACTTCATTTTGTCGCGTCCCATGCTTGTTGGGCCTCCGGAGCCGGACTATCTTCGGCGCACGTGAAACTAAAGCTACTCGCTTTTCTGTCCACGGCGGGAGGCTCGGCGCTGTCGGCGCTGTGGACGTTTCCCAGCATCCTCGCGGCGGCGTTTCTCGTCACGTGGGGCGCCGAAGCCGCGCAGTTCCTCATCTCCCAGGGCCTCGCCCTCGCCATCCTCGCCTGGCTGCAGACGCTGCCCGAGTTCGCCGTGGAGGCGGTGATCGCCTGGGACGCAGGTGCCGAGCCGGAGCGCGCCCACCTCGCGATCGCCAATCTGACCGGCGCCATCCGGCTGCTGCTCGGGCTTGGCTGGCCGATGATCTACTTCGTGTTCGCCACCGCCGGACGGAAGCAGGCCGGAGGAGCGCAGCATGCCGCTGGAGGAGCGCAGCATGCTGCGCCCCTACTGCCCGCCATCCAGCTGGACCGCGAGCACGCGGTCGAGGTCGTGGGGCTCGTGCCGCCGCTGCTCTATTTCGTCGTGATCCTGCTGCGGCGCAGCTTCGGCTGGGTGGACGCGGCGGTCCTTCTTACCCTCTACATCGCCTACCTGTGGGCACTACTGCGCACCGCGCCGCGTGACGTGGACAGTGTCGCCGAGGCGCCAGCGGTGTCCCGCTGGGCCCACCGCCAGCGCGGCTGGCGGCAGAAGGCGGCCATCGGCGGGCTGTTCGCGGCCGGTGGCGGGCTGCTCTACGCCACCGCGCATCCGTTCCTCGAGTCCATGCTCGCCGTGGCGGGATTGTTCGGCGTGAGCCAGTTCGTGCTGGTGCAGTGGGTGGCGCCGTTTCTCTCTGAATTTCCCGAGAAGGTCTCGGCGTTCTACTGGGCGCGGCGTGCCCACCACGCGCCCATGGCCCTCATGAACATGGTCTCGAGCAACATCAACCAGTGGACCGTGCTCGCCGCCATGATCCCGCTCGTCTACGGCTACTCGAGTCTGCGCCACCACGGTGTGTGGCTCGATTTCCGCTTCGACGACGCCCAGCGGCTCGAGCTGCTGCTCACGTTGCTGCAGTCGAGCCTCGCTGTGCTGCTGCTCGCGAACATGGAGTTCGATTGGCTCGACGCCACCATCATCTTCGTCCTGTGGCTGGTGCAGTTCCTGCGGCCGACGCTGCGCGAGGAGATCGCCGTCGCCTACGGGATCTGGATCGCGATCCTGGTGATCGGATTCGTGGTGCGGGGGCATGCGCTGCTGGCGCCGAAGTATTTCTGGGAAACGGTGCGGAGATGATTGCGGATTTCGGATCAAGTCAATTTCGGATTGCGGATTGCGGATTGCGGATTGGGAGGGCAGGCTCCCGGGAGTGGTCCGATGCTAGGGCTCGAGACATGCAATCCGCAATCCGCAATCCCCAATCCGCAATTGGAAAAACGATCGGCCGGCACCGCTGTAACGCGGCCCGGCCGACCGGTACGTCAGGAACAGAGAGGATTATTGAAGCCCGAAGGTAATGACTGGTCCCTCACCATGGCGTCTGTCTTCCCCTCGGAGGGGGCCTGACATCGGTCACAGTATCTGGGTCCACGATCGAGCCTGTTGGCTCAATAATTTTTCTCCCCGTCCCTAGACTACAATACAACGTGGACCTGAGACGTCAAGGAAGGGCGTTACACAGAACCGTCACGCAAAAATCGTGGGGCGTGCCATGAATCTGACGCTGGTGGGCGCGATCGTACTGCTCGCGGTTTGGATGATTATCGTTTTCGTGGCCCACGTGGGCAGCGGGCCGGTGCACCTGCTGTATGCCGTCGCCGTCGTGCTGTTCGCCCGACGCATCATCGCGGGCGCGCCGAAGTTCTTGTCCTAATTGCGGATTGTGGATTGCGGATTGCGGATTAGTGGGGTCGTCTATCGAATCGCAAAATCCGCAATCCGAAATCCGCAATCCGCGATTCCTACAACGTTGACTTGAACAGCAACCGGTTGGGTGTCCCCGACGGATTCCCCGTGACGACAGCTGTCGTGGCATTGTTGATGATCCAATTCGACACTGTCACCGACGCTGCGTCGCCGAAGGTCGCCTTGTACAGTGCCGCCACGCCGGTGACGTGCGGCGTGGCCATCGACGTGCCGCTCAAGGTCATGGTCGTGCCGGCGAGGTAGGTCGACTTGATCGACGATCCCGGCCCATACGCTTCGACGCACGTGCCCCAATTGGAGTACGAGGCCTTGGCATCGGTCCGCTCCGACGCCGCCACCGTGAACACGCCGGTCGCGCCGGCCGGCGACGAGCCGCAGGCGTCGGCGTTGTCGTTCCCGGCGGCCACGGCCAGGAAGACGCCAGAATTCCAGAGATTCGTGACCGCCTGGTCGAGCGCCGACGACTTGCCGCCGCCGAGCGACATGTTGGCCACGGCCGGGTTGGCGTGGTTCGCCGTGACCCAGTCGACCCCCGCGATCACGTCGGAGTTGAGACCGATGCCGGCGCAGCTGAGCACCCGCACGCCGTGCAGGGACACTCCCTTGGCCACGCCGTAGGTCGCCGCGCCCACCGTCCCCGCGACGTGGGTGCCGTGGCCGTTGCAGTCCTCGCCCGTGATGCCCAGGGCGTCATAGACGTCGTCCGCGCGGCCGCCAAACTCGGGGTGCAGCGTCCAGATCCCGGTGTCGATGATGTAGGCATGCACGCCCGCACCGGTCGCGGTGTAGCTGTACGTGCGGGTCAGCGGCAGCACGCCCTGGTCGATGCGATCGAGGCCCCAGGGATCGCCGTTGGCATCCATCGCTTGCGTGACGTCGGCCCGCATCACCTGATCGGGCTCGACCGAGGCGACGAGCGGGTTCCGGCGGATCGCGTCCGCGGCCGCGGCGGGGAGCCGCGCGGCGAAGCCCTTCAGGGCGCTCGTGTAGATGTGCAGCATCGTGCCACCGAGGCCGCTCACGAGCGCGGTCGCCACCGTGCCCGGGTCGGTGACGGCGCCGTGGAACACGACGATGTACTGACCGGGAACGACCTCCGGCCCGGCGCGTTGCACCACGGTGTCGCCGAGTCCCCCCGGCCCTGCGGGCCGCGCGGCGACGGAGCGCGACGCGTCTTGGCAGGCGACGAACGGCAATCCCAATGCGACAATCGTTCCGTATGTGGCGTATGTGCGGACGTGCATGGCTCCCTCGCGACAGAACGTGCCCGTAATGTGGATCGGGCAAAAACCGTTCCGACGTCCGAGCGACACCGGCTGGATCACATCGCGCGGCAGAAGTCAAGCGAGGAGGGGGGCGCGCGCAACGCTGTGGCGCGCGGGCAACGGGCTCGGGACCGTGGACGGCCGGACGGTCGCACGAAGTGCGACGCGTCCGCGGCTAGCCGTCTTTCTGGGTTACCTCACTCAGGTCCGCCAGGCAGGACTTGTCCAGGGTCCAGGGCCTGTCTTCATGCAAGGCACAGAAGCGAGAGGGCGCATCTTGCCGATGCGCCCCTCGTCTGCGCGCTGCCCTTACGGTTTCTCAGTACTCGACATACGCTGGCGCGTTTGCGCGCAGGGATAGCCCGACCGCGCGGCTAATGGCGTCGCGAATCTGCTCCGGTGTTGCGTCCGCTCCTACATCAATGGTCGGCGCTGTTGGCGAGACGGACGCGCGGCCCCCCTCAGCGCACGTCACTTTGATGCTCATCGGCGTGAAGATGTCGAGGGTCAAGAACGCCACCAACTGGTTGACGAAGCTGAGTTGCGTCTCGATCTTCGCGGCGCCGTGGGAGCATTGCGAGGCCGTCGCGACTGTGCTCGGTGGCACGAGCCCGAAAATCCAGCCTGCGGCAAATGACTTTTCGACTACTTGGGCAGAGGGTTTCAGGCCAGTATCCACGGTGGCGTGGTAGCACGCGAGCGCGAAAGCGAAGACGCCGACAAGGCTGAGTCTCAGAAAGCGGGACATTGAGCAACCTCCTTGGAGGGAAAAATGGGATTAGGCGCCTCGACCTTCCGCCGGGTCCGGTGCAGGTTTGGTCGGCATTAACCCCTTCGTCCGTTTTCTGGTAATCTTCGGTTTTGGGCGCGGCTCCATGATAAGGAGTGACCCCCCGGCAAGCAACTTTTCGTGCCCTTGGGGCGGGGTCCTCGACGACAGTGAGGCTCGGCGCGCCGAGCGACGGGATCGGCCGGACGGGTGAGCACACCGTCCGGCCGGCCGTCACGCGGTTTACTTCCCGAACGTCAACCCGACGGTGAGCGGCAGGAAATTCATCGGGCCGGCGCCCTCACGGACGCTGACGTAGCGACCTTCGACAAAGAAGTGCAGCGGACCGGCGCCCATTGATAGGCCCGCGCCAGCGGCGTACGTGAACTTGGTCTCGGAGGTGTCCCCGCTGGCGGTCGCGATGCTGACGTGGTACATGCCGCCGCCCGCGACGAGGTAGGGCTTCACCATCGGCGCCGGGAGGGGAACATTCAACACCACGTTCGCCAGGGCACCAATGAGCTTCGTGTTGCCGGTGGGCGAAAACGTCGCGACGTGGCTGGTTTGACCATACAGGCCGTCCACTCGCAGGCCGACGGGGGACATCGGAATCTTGATGTCCATCTTGCCCAGCAGATGCCACCCCGCCTTATCGAGGGTGCCGTAATCGCTGGTCGGGGCGACCAGACCGCCGCCGATGCCGAAACGCGCGCTCTGCGCCTGTGCCACCGCGGTCGCTGCGAGCGACGCGAGCCCGACCGCGACGAGAGCCGAAAACAGCCGTCTCATACAGCCTCCTGGTTCGGGAAACGTTCGGTGCTCGGGCGCGCTCCATGATTGGGGATGAGTGCCCGCCGCGCAAGCCGTGCGCGCACAACCTCCGCGCTAGCAGGCGCTTGGCGCGTGCGCCCGGAACGCTGCCGCTGGGAACGCCGAAGTGAGCCATCGGACCTGCTTCGGCCGCGGCTCAAGCCGCGACTCGGCCCTGCCCGTGAACGGGCCTCGCCGTGCCCGCTTCAGCGGCAGGGCCGAGCCGCGAGTTCACTCGCGCACTCTGCCGTAGACGCTCGCTCTGCTCGTTCCTGTCGGTCAGTCCGACCGATCGACTGTCCGCTCTGCCATGCCCCGACGGCTCGCCCCGCCCTGCCGTGCGGGTCGAGCTGACCCCGGGCGCAAGCCCGGGGTTGCGCCCAACAGCGTCGCGGTGCTGTATTTCGACAACCTGCTCGAGCGCCTGCCGTTGCGAGCCAGGAAGGTTTGGTACTGGCTCTGGCACACAGGACTTGACCCGATCCGCGCCGATCCCCGCTTCCAGCTCCTCAACGAGGAGTCGCCGCCGGGAGCGCCGCAATGAGCCATCCGCCCGCTGCTGCGTCCGCGGCTCAAGCCGCGACTCGGCCTTGCCCGTGAACGGGCCTCGCCGTGCCCGCTTCAGCGGGAGGGCCGAGCCGCGAGTTCACTCGCGCACTCTGTCGCCGACCGTCGCGTTACTCGCGTTTCTGTCCGTCAGTCCGACCGTCCGCCTGTCCGCCCTGCAATGCCCCGACGGCTCGCCGCCGCCCTGCCGGGCGCAGCCGACGGCCCACGCAGCGCCGTCTTCCAACAGCGTCGCGGTGCTCTACTTCGATAACCTCTCGCCCGACACGAGCGATGCCTATCTGGCCGACGGGCTGAGCGAAGAGATCGCAGCGCGGCTTGGGAGCCTCCAGCGTCTGTCGGTCAAACAGGCGAGCCGCGAGGGGATCCGGCGGCTGCGGGAGACCGCCCCGGACTACCGCATCGCGGCGGGTCGCGCACTCGGGGTGCGGTATCTGGTGGAGGGGAGCCTGCGGCGCGCCGGATCGCGAGTGCGCGTCGTCGTGCGTCTCGTCAACGGAGCGACCGGCTTCCGCACGTGGGGCGAGACGTATGACCGGGCCGCACAAGACCTGCTCGCTCTCGAGGAGGAGGTCGCGAGGGAGGTCGTGACCTCAATCGCCGGCCAGCTGGCCCCGTCCGAGCGAACCGCCCTCGCGGAGCGCCCCACGACCAATTCCGATGCCTATGAGCACTTCCTGCGAGGCAACTACTACTTGGCCAAGCGGTCGGCCAACGGGACGCGATGGGCGCTCGAGGAATATAGGACCGCCGCCGGGCTCGACCCGAGGTTCACCCGTGCCATCGCCAGGGAGGGATTCGTCTATGGGCTCATCCTCACCTATAGGTGGGCGCTGCCTGAGTTCCCACGCGATAGCATCCTGCCGCGAGGGGTCATGCTGGCAGACCGCGCGCTCGCGCAAGACTCGACGGTCTCGGACGCGTGGCTGGCACGCGCCTACATGAAGAGTTTTCAGCATCCCCAGACGCTAGAGGGAGTCATGCCCACACTGGACCGAGCTCTGGCACTCGATCCGCGCAACTCCGAAGCGCTCCAGATGGTGGGGTTCATCTTGCGAATCCAAGGTCGGGACTCAGCGGCACAAGCCGCTTACCTGCGCAGCCTGGAGGTCGAGCCGGAGCGTGCCATCACGCTCAGCGCCCTAGGATTGCTGAGGTTCCTCGAGCGGCGCTACGCCGAAGCGAGTCGGTGGATGGATAGCTCCCTGCGCGTGAGCCCGGAGTTCTATCTCGCGTACCTACGGCGATCCCGGACCCGCCTGATGGTGGGGGACCAAGCGGGTGCCCGCGCCGACGCCCAGGCGGCGCTCAGCCTGGGTGACGCCGATTCGAGCCTCGCGCAGGCCCTGCTGGCGATGGCCGACGCTCAGCGCGGTGACACCACGGCAGGCCGTGCCCGACTGAATGAGGTCCTCCGCGCGTCCGCCGATGCAAGTTCGAGATCACCTGTCGAGGAGTACCTCGAGGAGCATCTCCTGCCGGCGGCCGCCCTGGTTATCCTTGGCGACCGCGAACGGGCCCTAAGTTTGCTTGAGAGTGTCCGGCCGCCGGGTGCACGGTTCTGGTCCGGCTTGCGCGCACCGGAGTTCGATCCGATCCGCTCGGACTCCCGCTTCCAGCGTCTCGTCGAGGAGTCGCGGCGTTCGGGAGCGCCAAAGTGAGCCATCCGCCCGCTGCTTCAGCCGCGGCTCAAGTCGCGACTCGGCCCTGCCCGTGAACGGGCCTCGCCGTGCCCGCTTCAGCGGGAGGGCCAAGCCACGAGTTCACTCGCGCACTCTGCCGCAGACGCTCACTCTGCTCGTGTTTCTGTCCGTCGGTCCGACCGTCCGACTGTCCGCCTTGCAGTGCCCCGACGGCTCGTCCCCGCCCTGCCGACCAGCTCGCACTGACGCCGGGCACCAGCCCGGCGTGCCAACCAATAGCGTCGCGGTGCTGTACTTCGACAATCTCTCCCGGGACACCGCCGATGCGTACCTCGCCGAGGGGCTTACCGAAGAGCTCATCGCGCAATTAGGACGGGTCGAACGGCTGGTCGTGAAGTCCCGCAACGCCGTGCGCCGCTACCGGAGCGACGACCTCGATCCCGCGCAACTCGGGCGGGTGCTCGGCGTCGCGTACCTGGTGAGCGGCAGCGTGCGACGCTCCGGAACCCGGCTGCGCGTCACCGTGGAACTCGTCCGAGCCACCACCGGCGTGCGTCTCTGGGGCGAGCAGTACGACCGCGCCCAGGCTGACTTGCTCGATCTCCAAGAGGGCATCGCACGCGCCGTGGCCGGTGTCATCGCGGGCCGACTGCTGCCTGCTGAGCGGGCGTCTCTCGCAGCTCGCCCGACGCGGAGTCCCGAGGCCTACGACTACTTCGTCAGAGGCAATTACTACCTCGCGCAACGCACTGCGCGCTCCACCAACCGGGCGGTAGACCAGTACCGCGCTGCGCTGCGGCTCGACCCGGGCTTCACGCGAGCGCTCGCGCGCATCGCCTATGCTCATGCACAGACGCTCTATTGGGGATCGTTCCCCGAAGACGTGCCCGCCGACAGCATCCTGGCCCGCGGCTTGGCCGCCGCCGATGGCGCGCTGCACCAAGACTCCACGTCGTCGGACGCCTGGATGGCGCGCGCGTTCCTCCTCAGCTACCGCTATCCCCGCGCACCTGAGCAGGCACGAGACGCCATCGAGCGAGCCGTGGCGCTCGATCCTCGCAACGCCGAGGCGCATCACCAATATGGAACGTTCCTCACCAGCCACGGCGAATACGCCGCCGCGGTCAGCCAGTACCAGCAAGCCCTGACGATCGATCCACAACGGGGAACCACTCTTACCGGCCTCGGAATGGTGAGCCTCAGGAGACGTGACTACGCGGCGGCACGCGACTGGCTGGATAGCAGCTTGGCGGTAGACCCTGGGTTCTACCCCGGCTACGTGCGGCGAGCGGAGGCTCGCCTGCTGCTCGGCGACACTGCGGCAGCACGGAGCGACGCAGAGACCGCCGCGCGGCTCAGCGCTGGCGACCCGCTGCTCGGCGAAGCCGTCCTCGCGCTGGTCGAGGCGCGGGCCGGGGACCCGCTCTCCGCGCACGCGCGCGTGGGCCGGCTCCTCCGGGACGTCGCGTTCCTCGAGCAACGTGTCCGGGGCGGAGCGGTATTGGCGATGGCGCTCGTTGCGCTAGGGGACCACCAGGAAGCGCTTGACCTCCTCGAACGACTCCGCCCGCGCGGCACGTGGCTCTGGGACCAGTTGCAATACCCGGAGTTCGACGCCATGCGCGCGCTCCCCCGCTTCCAGCGACTCGTTGAGGAGTCGCGGGCGGTAGGGGGACCACGATGACGCATGCGGCCGCAGTGCGCGGCCAAGGCCGCGGCTCGGCCCTGCCCGTGAACGGGCGACGCCGCTTCAGCGGCACGGCCGAGTCGCGAGTTTACTCGCGCATCTAGAGGCGCGCTCCCTGCTAGCCAGTCACCACCAGCACCACGATCCCCCACGCCAGTGTCAACAGCGTCACCGGGACCCCGACCCGGGCATACTCCGCGAACCCGATCCGCACGCCGCGCGTCTGGGCCTTCTCCGCAACGATCAAGTTCGCCATCGAGCCGATGAGCAGCAGGTTGCCGGCGAACGTGGAGCTCATCGCCACCACCCGCCACAGCAACTCCGGGTAAGGGAGCTGGGGAACCGTGTTGCGCCACAGGATCACGGCAGGGACGTTGGAGATCAGGTTCGACAGGATGGCCATCACGGCGCTCACCGCGGTCGCAGCGCGCCACGGGGAGCCGCTTTCGACCACGCCGACCGCGTGCCGGTCGATCCACGCGACGGCGCCGGTCTGCTCGAAGCCCCGCATCACAACGAACAGCGAAGCGAAGAACAGCAGCAGGTCCCAGTCCACCCGCTCGATCGCGTACGCGGGATCGCGCTGCGCCACTAGGACCATGAGCGCGCCGGCGGCGATCGCGACGAGCGGCAGCGACCCGCCCGCCAGCCACCCCACCACCGCGACCGCGAACATCGCGAGGCCGCGCGTCACGAGCGGCCGGTCGAGCGTGACCGGCACCGTCTCGAGCCGCTCCCGGAACGGCTCGCCGAGCTCCCGGCGGTACACCCACCGCAGGTAGCCGTAGCTGATCGCGAGCCCGCCCAACGCGACGGGCAGCATGTGGACGAGAAAGCCGCCGAACGACGCCCGGCTCCAGATCCCGACCAGCATGTTCTGAGGGTTCCCGGTAACCGACAGGACCGAGCCGACGTTCGCGCCCATCGCGAGCCCGATCAAGTACGCATTCGGCCGCAGCCGCAGCGGCCCGAGCGCCGCCAGCAGCACCGGGGTCACGACCAGGCAGATCGTGTCGTTCACGAAGAACGCGGACAGGAGGCCGCCGCCCACCACGACGCCGAGCAGCAGGCGCTCGGGCGTGCGCGCCCGCTGCAATACCCACTCCGCCGCCCATTCAAAGAACTTCCCGACCTCCAGATAGCCGACGATGAGCATCATGCCCAGCAGGAAGACGAGCACGTCGAAATCGACGGCGGCGTACGCGTCCGGGAGGGAGAGGACGCCGAACACGACCATCGCGACGGCGCCCACCAGGCTCGCCGCCGGCCGGTTCAGGTGCACGAACGGCAGCCGCTGGACGGCGATGAGAACGTACGTGAGGGCGAAGATGAGGAGGCCGGCGGTCATCAGATTGCGGATTGCGGATTGCGAATTGCGGATTGGAACGGTCCGCGTCCGACGGCCGCAGCCGCTACTGGTGATCGACCCTTCCTCTTCAAATCCGCAATCCGCAATCCGAAATCCGCAATTGTCATATCTCCCAATTCGAAAACAGCACCCCGCGCTCCGGGTGCGGCTCCGGATAGCCCTCGTAGGTCATACGGAGGTCGGTCCAGCGGACGCGGTAGCCGCGCGCGACGAGACGGCGGAACGCCTCCTCGTAGCGCGTCTGGCAGCGGATCGCCACACGCCGGATGCTGAGTCGCGCCGCGGCGGCCTCCGTTCCCGCGATAGCGGCGTCGAACGCGGGGAGGTCGCGGGCGGCAAGCTTGAGCACGCGCACCTCGTCCTTGGGCCGGCCCTCGGCGAGCGGCGCGGCGTGCCATAGGACGACGGCGTTCAGGCCGGCGTCACCGTCCAGCAGCGACGCGTCACCCAGCCCGAGGTCGGCCGTGAGCAGCAGCTCGCGCGTGAAGTCGTACCCGGCCGCCAGCTCGTGCGCGAGCCGGCGCGCCGCCGCCAGGGCCTGGTCCGCCGCGCTCCCCTTGCGCTGCGACAGCAGCGTGGGAGGCGGGTGGCCGCGCGTCGCGATGTCGTTCGTCATCGTGACGGTGAGGTGCGCCGGCGTAAAGCCGAGCCGCGCGTAGAACCCGATGTTCTCGACAGTGCGCGGCATCGTCTCGAGCCCGAGCGTGGCGACGTCCTGCTCGAGCAGCCAGTCGATCGCGGTGCGGACGATGGTCTTGCCGACCCCGGCACCCTGGCGATCGGGTCGCACGGCGAGCGGGCCCATCCAGCCCTCGGTCCCGGAGCGGTGCGCGACATTGAAAGCCGCGATCTGCCCGGAGTCGTCGCGCCACAGCAGCGCGCCGGGGCCGGCGTCGAGCAGCGCATAGCGCCAGACCTGGGGGTTGAGGTGCGGCACCCGCACCCCCACCAGTCCGTCCCGGCGGTACCGGTCGGTGAACGCTTCGGCGAACACGCGGTTCAACCCGACTATGTCGCGCTCGGTCGCCGGCTCCGGGCCGGACAGCTGCTGCTCAGGCAGCCACGCCCGCATCGGCGGCTCCCAGCGTTGCCGTTTCGTCGCGCACCACGCTCGTGCCCCGCGCGGCGTCGTAGTCGACCCGGATCACCCGGTCCAGTCCCTCGCGCACCTGCTCAATGTGCGTGATCAGCACGACCTGGGGGAAGCGATCCGCGAGCCGTCGCAGCAAGCCGATGACGTGCTGGCGGCGGCCCTCGTCGAGCGAGCCGAAGATCTCGTCCAGCACGAGCAGCGTCAGGGGCTGCCCGGCCCGCTCGGCGATCATCTGCGAGATCGCGAGGCGCAGCACCAAGTTCGCCACGTCCTCTTCGCCGCCCGAGATCACGGGCTTCGGCACGCCGTCGTCGAGGATCGTGACGGCGTAGTCGTCGTTCAGATCCACGGCTTCGTAGCGCCCGTCGGTCAGGTCGGCGAGGAAGCCCGAAGCGAGCTCCGCGATCTCCGGTCGCATCGCGGCGTTCAGGTCCGCCCGCAGATCGCCGAAGGCGCGGTCCAGCTCGTGGTGCAGCCGCAGCCGCACCTTGAGCTCGGCGATCTGGCGCTCTCGCGCCGCCCGCTCCGCCTCGCGCCGCTCCACCTCGCGGATGCCCGCTTCGGCGGCCGTCAGCTCGCCGCGCGTCTCGGCGACGGCCAGCTCCGCCTCCCGGAGCGCCCGCGCCGCGCGATCATGCCGATCCCGCGCGGCCGCGAACGCCGGCTCCGAAAACCGCTCCGCCGCCACCGCCGCGGCGAGCTCGCGCGCACGCCGCTCGTGCACCGACAGGGCCTGCTCGGCGAGCTCGGCCTCCTTGACGAGGATCTCCGCGCGCTTCGCGCGTTCGGCGAGCTTCGCCGCCTCGAGCGCCACGGGCTCGAGCTTGGTGAGCTCGGCCCGGACCGCGTCGTGCCGCTGCGGGTCGTAGCCCGTGGGCCGAGCCCGGATCATCCCGTCCAGCACTCGGGCCCGGGTCTCGAGCCCGCGGCGCTGCGCCACCGCGCGCTCACGCTCCTCCAGCTGGGCGCGCAGCTCTCCGGCGCGCTCGCTCGCGCGGCGGCTCTCGACCAGCAGCGCCTCGCGCACCGCCTCCGCTGTGGCCACCGCCTCGGGCGGCTGGGCCAGCTGCTCGAGCCGCTGCCGGAAGTACTTGCCGTCGTCCACGATCGCCTGCATCTGGCGGTCGAGGACGCCCAGCACCTCGGCATATTCGGCCCCGAGCGGCCGCCGGCACGTCGGGCACGTCCCCTCGGGCCCGAGCCGCTCGATCTTGTCCCGCTGCTCCTTCACCTCGTCGTACTGCTTCAGCAGGTCCGCGCGGCGTGTGGTGGCGTACTCCTTCTCCCGCACCCACGCCGCCCGCTGCTCCTCGGCGGCGCGCTCGGCGACCTCGAGCCGCCCGGCGACCGCGCGCGCCTCGCGCTCCACCCCGGCGAGCGCGTCCCCGGCCGGCGCCAGCTCGGCGATGCGGCGGTCGAGCACTACGATGGTCCGCATCAGCTCCGCCAGCTGGCCTTCGTCGGCCCGGCGGGCCGTCTCCTCTTTCTGCAAGTGCTCGAGCGCCGCCTGCTCGCGCTTCAGCCGCTCGATCGGCTCGAGCTCCGCGCGCAGCCCGTCGAGCTGGTCCCGGGCCTTGAGCGCTTCCGCCATCTCGCGGTCGAGCCGCTCGCACTCCTGTTTCGCGACCGTCACCCCCTGCTCGGCCATGCGCCGGTCGCCGTCGAGGGAGTGGACCCGCTTCTCCTTCTCCACCCATGCCTGCCAGCGCGGCTCCTCGCGGGCGTCCACCTCCTGCGCCCGCGAGCGGGCCGCCTGTGCCGCCGCGGCCGCCCGGCGCGCCTGCTCGAGTCGCGCCGCCGCGGTGGCTCGCTCGCGCTCGAGCGTCGCCTGCTCGGGCAGTCCCACTTCGCGCCCGTGCAGCTCCGCTGCGAGCGCGTTCCGCTGCTCGCGGATCCGCTCCTGGGCGATGCTCAGCTGCTCGTATCGCAGCACGCGCGACAGGAAGGCGGCGCGCTCGGGGCGGCTCAACTTCGCCATCACCGCGAGGTCCTTCTGTCCGGTGAAATAGGTGTTGAAGAATTCGTCGTGCGTCATCCCGAGCCCGCGCTCGAGCTGCGCCGTCACTTCGGTGAGCGAGTTGGCGACCAGCTGCCCGTCCTGGTAAAGCTCGGCGTTGTGCAGCCCGCGGACCACCTTGTACTCGTGCGCCCCGACCCCGAATTCCATCTCCACGCGGACGCTCGAGCGCGCCTTGGCGCGCAGGTTGCGGATCGAATCCTTGTCGCCGCGCGCGGCGACGTTGCCGTAGATCGCCCACGCGATCGCTTCGAGCAGCGTCGTCTTCCCCGAGCCGTTCGGCCCGATGATCCCCGTGATCCCAGGCCCGAGCACCAGGTCGGTGTCGGCGTGCTGGCGAAAGTTCAGCAGCCGCAGCCGGTGCAGGCGCATCAGCCCCCCTCCCTCACGTCCCGTCCCACCCGCTCGAGGTACTCGACGCCCAGCCGCACGAATTCGTCGCGGTCCAGATCGGCGTCGAGCGGTCGCCGGCCCAGGAACTCACGCAGCGTGTCCGGGAGGGTGTGCCGGCGGCCCGGCGCGCCGGCGCCGATCACGCGCTGCTCCTCCGGCCGCCGCAGATCGAGATGAAAGCTGAGCGCCCGCGCCTTGTACTGGCGGATGGCGGAGTGGTCCAGATCACGCGCGGTCGCGCGCGCGACGTTCCACACGAGCAGCCGCACCACCTGGTCGTCGATCGGCGGCTGCGCGGCCCCCACTGCCGCCGCGATGTGCTGGTCCAGCTCCTTGGCCGAGAGCCCATTGCCATCGATCGCCGTCAGCTCGTAGTGCCGACGGGCCGGCGCAATCGGACGGAAGGTGACGCGTGCTCCTGGCAGCTCGACGAGCAAGTAGCCCTTGCCGCGCCGCCCCTGCTCTTCCTCGTCCTGCAGCTGCCCCCACGGATTCGGGGTCACGTACTCCAGGCTGCCGGCGTACCACGCGTTGGCTGCGACCGGTTGCGCCACGTGGTAGTGCCCGAGCGCGACGTAGTCCCACTGGGCCGGCGCGAGGTCGTGCTGATTGAGCAGGGCGCCGCCGTATTCCGCGGTGCCGCGCTGCTCGCCCAGACCGGGCAGCTGCCCGTGCAGGAGCAGCACATTGCAGGTCGTGCCACGCTGCGGCCGGAGCGCCGGGCGCTCGGGCTGGACCACCGCCTGGTGCGGGGCGGCGAAGACGGAGCAGTCCAGCTTGGAAAAGGTCAGGTAGCGCGCTTGATCCACCACGACCTCGACACCGAGCGCTTCATACAAGCGGAGGATCGTCCCGGTCTCCACGGACCGCGGCGTGTCGTGCTCTCCGGCGATCATCACGATCGGCGCGTCCGGCAGGCCCGTGCGCAGCCGGTGCAGCTGCCGGAACAGGAACAGGATCGCAGGATTGGTGGGCCGGACGGAATGGAAGATGTCGCCCGCCAGCACGATGAGGTCGGGCCGCTGCACCAGGAGGTCGTCCACCGCGCGGCGGAACGCCTCGGCTACGTCCGCCTCGCGCTGATTCCCGCCCCGGGGCGTCTGCCGGTCGTACTGGCGGAAGCCGAGGTGGAGATCGGCGAGGTGAGCGAGCTTCACGCGCTCAGTTGGTGCCCGTAAGCTGCAGCGATGTCTGCTGCTCCATGGCGATGGTCATGCCTTCCGATCCGCTCTGCGGGTCGTGCACCGCGATCCGCATCGTGCCGCCCATGCTGTAGCGCACGGGCACGCTCTTGGCGAGGGAGAAGACCTGCACCGCCGTGGCGGCCACGGCGAGACGACGGGCGGTGCTCATGGCACGGCTCCCATCAATTCAGTATGGCTCTTCAGAGATCGGATTCAGCGGCGGCACCGCCTCCCGGGCGGGCGCCGCTGCGGGCGCGACCCGGGCGCCCAGCATGCGGCGGAAATACGCGAGCGCGTCGTCGGGGCGCGTCCGGCGCACCGCCGCCAGCGCGCGGCGCACGTCATCCGGGCGCCGCTCGGCGATCAAGTCCTTCACCTGGTTCGGCCGGATGCGCCGGTCGAGCCGCACCAGCTGGCGAACGACGGCCTCCTCGAACGGCAGGTCGGCACCGGGCGGGAACCGCTCGACGCCGTCCCGGCCCCGGAGCACCGCGGGTCGGGGGAACCGGACGAAGATCGGCTGCGTGAAGTGCGGGTGGCGCAGCATCAGCTCCCCGATCGGCAGCGTGGCGAGCTTGATCTTGATGGCCGGCGAGAGCACGTGGTAGCCGGGCGTCGCGAGCTCGTCGGCGTCCATTCTGCCGAACAGCGTCGTGCCCGCGTTCCCGACCACCCGCCGGTGCACCTGCGAGCGGAACTGCTCGGCGGCGAAGAGCACGAGACCAAGGTAACGTCCCCGCTCGGAGATATCGAGCAGCATTTTGCGCACGTACGTCTCCGGCCCGTCGCCCGGCGCGTACTTGTTGAGCTCGTCCACGAATACCACGACGGCCTCGACCCCCAGATCGCGCCGCTCCAGGTGCTCGCGCAGTTTGGAGACGGCGCGCGCGAAGACGAGGTCCTGGCCGAGGGGATCCACGTTGGCGACGTCCACGACGTACACGGTCCGGTCCTCGAACCGCCCCCACGGGAGGTCGTTCGACGGGCCGTCGTCGGTGACGAGACCCTTGCAACGGGTGGAGATGTTGGACAGCCGGTTGCGGACCTTGCGAATGGTGGCGATGTGATGCGTGCGCCACATGTCGCTCCGCCCGGAGAGCTCGAGCCCGTCGAAAATCGCCCGGAACAGCCCGTCCAGATCGGCGAACGATTGCACCCGGTGGCTGCCGCCGAAGCCGTCGTCGAACTCCTTGTTGAGCACACGGTCGGAGAGGAAGTCGATGAACGCGTCGGCTTTGGCGTCGATGTCGTCGCGGTTCAAGAGCACTTCCGCGAAGTCGAGCACCTCGGCGAGCCCCCAAACCAGCGGCTCGACGTCCCCTACGAGATCGGGGTGGGTACGCAGCGTGTTGAGGTTCACCCCGTCGGCCTTGAAGGGCGCGTAATAGCGCACGCGCTCGAACGGCTGCGGCGTGATGCCGAGGCGCTCGTAGCGGCGGCGATCCGCCTCGTCGAGCGGGCCGGGGCGATCGAGGAAGCAGAGATCCGGCCCTTTCACGTTGAAGCACAGGGCCGCGATCCGGCCCTTGTGGGCCGGGAAGTGCTGGAAGATGGACGCGAGCAAGAACTCCACCGCGCTCGTCTTGGTGGCGAGTCCCGAGACACCGGAGATGTTGAGGTGCGCGGCTTCGGGGCCGAGCAGGAAGTCGGCGTCGAGATAGACCGGCGCCTCGAGGCCCGCCGCCGTGTAGAGGCCGACGGGGATCCCCGTCGGCTGCGCGCCGGCCACGTAGGCGTCCATGCGCAGCGCCTGCGCCACGTCGGCGTCGCTCGCGACGTATACGGCGCCGAGCGGCACGGGTTGGAGCGGCTCCTCCGGGTGTTGCCGCAACACCGCCGCGGTCCACAACCGGATCTCCTGGCGGACGGTGGGGCTCTCGGTCGCCTTCGCGGGATCTCCCTCAGCACCCACCACGTCGTGCAGCGGAGTCGCGAGGTCCGAGTAGGCGAACCCGTCGGTTACGACGCCATAGACGACCCTTCCCCCTCCCCCCTTCCCCGGCCGTTCCCCCGGCTCTTCCACCCGTACTATCGCCCCGATGCCGATGGTGGTCTCGTTCGCAGTCCAAAAGTGGAATTGGTGCGGCGTCGCGGGCTTGAGCTCGGTGGCGACGACCCGGCCGATGGGGGTGGGCTCCCGTTGCTGGATCACGATCCCGTTCTCGGGAGGCGGGATCCGGGAGGCGACAGCAGATCCCGCGGCGCACGGCTCCGTAGGTAGGTCTCCACGTCATGTATAGGATACAACAGGCGGTCCCAGCGTGCGTCGGGCGTCGAGAGCGGGGACCGCTCGCGCTCGAGCCACGCCGACAGGGCAGAGGCGCGGGCGAGCGTGTCGGGGTGCGCGCGCGCTTCGACCCGTACCAGGCCGTACAGCAGGTCGTTGCCTTCCCAGGGCCAGAACCGGAGGTACCAGGAATAGATCGCACGCCGCGCCCCGCGGCTCCGCGGCTCGAACACGCTGGTGCGGTGTCCAGCCGGCAGGGTGAGCGCCCGCTCCAGCTCGGCACCCTCGAAATACTGCGCGCCGTGACTCTTGATGACGCCCACGGCGCGGGGATGCGCGGAGAGCGCGACCGAATCGGACAGCACGCCGTCGACGACGAGCCACTCGTCCGGGCCGAGCCCCGCCAGGCAGCGCTCCGCCAGCTCGCGCTCGAGCGCCAGGCGGGTCCGCTCCAGCTCCCGCCGCGCCGCCTGGATCGCCCGGGCGGGTTGGCCCGCATCCTCGGCGGCGAACTCGACTACGTCGACGCCGCCCGTCTCGAGCGCCCGGCGCACGGGCGCCGCCAGTGATTCGAGCCGAGTGATGGCGAGCTCGCGGGACTGCTCGGATCCGGTGCGGAGCCGCCGGTCGGGCCCGCGACGGCGCACGGCCGCGGCCACGTAGCCGCGCACGATGGGAGTCACGCCGCCGTAGCCCACGACGCGCCACTGCTCGATCCCGTCGAGAAACCCCACCGCGCCCGGCGAAAGCGGCCGCGCGTCGGCGACCGAGCGCGTCCGGAGCTCCGCATCCTCGACCAAGTCGGCGCCCGTGAACTCCTCGACGTCGGTTCGCCCGGCGCTCGCGTCCGGCACATAGGAGGCAGGCACCGCGCCGGCCGCCAGGATGGCGTCCACCCAGGAGCCGGCCACCGTTACCGCGTCCGCAGGGCCCAGCCGAGGTACGTCACGGTGAGGTCATCGATGAGCATGCGACGGCCGCTGCCGTCGTCCGCGCGCGCGATCCCTTTCATCTCCTGCACGACCATGCCGTTCCGCGCCAGTCCCTCGGTCAGCTCGTCCGGCGTGATGAAGCGGGCGAAATCGTGGAATCCCTCGGGCATGGTGTGCTCCACGTACTCCTCTGCCCAGATGAGCTGCAGAAACGCGGCGATGGTGCGGTTGTGGGTGAGGAACCCCAGGCCGCCGCCTGGTGCGAGCACGGCCGCGATCTCGGCCAGCGTGCGGTCGAGGTGGTCCACGTGCTCCAAAACGTCCACGGCAAAAACGAGATCGAAGGGCTCAGTGAAGTCGCAAGACGCCAAATTTTCAGCGGCCGCCAAACGGTAGTCGACGGACAGGCCGGAGCGTGCCGCGTGCTGTCGCGCCGCCGCGAGCGACTTCTCGGACGGGTCGACGCCCGTCACCACGGCGCCTTCTACCGCCAGCGACTCGGCGAGGATCCCGCCGCCGCAACCCACGTCGAGCGCGCGCTTGCCGCCGAACCCTCCGAACACCCGACGGAAGTACTCCACCCGAGCGACGTTCAGCTCGTGCAGGCCGGCGAACGGCCCGGCGCCGCTCCACCAGATGTCCGGCGCGGCTTCCACGAGTCGCTCGTACTTGTCGGGCTCCCGCATTCCCCCGACCCGCGGCAGTTGATCGCTCATCCCGACACTCTTACCCCGATCACCAGCCCATCGCGGATCGGCACGACCGCGGACACGACGCGGGGATCGGTCGCCGCGAGCCGGTTAAACGCCCGCACCCCCTCCGTCCCGGGAGAATGATCCGCCTCGTCGACGACCGAGCCGTGAAAGAATGCGTTGTCACACAAGAGCAGGCCGCCGGTGCGCAGCAGCCGTACGCTCCAGTCGAAGTATTGCGCCAACGGCTCCTTGTCGGCGTCGACGAACACGGCGTCGAACCCCGGCGCGAGCGTGGGCAGCACGGCGAGCGCGCCGCCCTCGATCAGCTGCACTCGCTCCGCCAGGCCGGCCTCCGCGAAGGCCCGCCGGGCGAGCGCGGCGTGGCGGGGATCCTTCTCGATCGTGGTGAGCCGCCCGTGGGACGGCAGGGCGCGCGCGAGCCACACTCCGGAATAGCCGGCGAGGGCGCCGATTTCGAGCACGCGGACGGCCTGCACGGCGCGCAGCAGCACGTGCAGCAGCTTCCCCTCGTCCGGGGAGATAGCGATCGGCGGCAGCTGGAGCGCTTCGTGCCGCGTCCTGATGACGGCCAGGATCGAATCTTCGCGGGCGAACAGCTCGGTGGCGTAGCGCTCGAGCCGCTCGTCCACGATCAGGCGGTCGCCTCGACGTTAGGGAACGGCGGGACGTCGAGGAACCAGAGCCCCACGAGGCGCGACTGCTTGTCGACCTCCAGCAGCAGCCGGTCCGCGACGCGCACCACGGTCGCGGCACGCGTGCGCCCGACGCGCAGGTGGAAGACCGACTCTTGCTGATTCTTCTCCACGGTGAGCGCCGTGTCCACTTCGACCGCCGCGACGCCCGGCTGCGACTTGCGGCTCGGGAAGGTGACGCTGCCCTCCTTGCTGGGCTCCGGGATCGTCAGGGTATCCACGGTGCGGATGTCTTCGGGCCACGTCACCACGTCGACGCCGCGCAAGCACCCGCCCGCGACGTCGATGACGACGAAGGAGCCGTCGCTCCCTTCCAGATCCACCGTACCGTTCAACCCGCTCGTCTTCCCGCCTCCTTTGCAGGCGACGGAGAGGATGTCGGTTTCGGGGTCCCAGTGGTAGGTGACCTTGGGAAGCTTCCCGTCCAGTGGCTCGATGCGCGCCTCGAAGTTCATCCGGAACGACACCTTCCACGGATTCGGGAGGGCGGATAATATAGGCCGCACTGCGGGGAGGGGCCAGCACGATGGAGCGGCGGGAGTTCCTGGCGGCTGGCGCCGCCATGATTGCGGATTGGCGATTGCGGATTGCGGATTCCCCCCCGCCCAATCCGCAATCCGAAATTCGCAATCCGCAATCGGCCCAGGAACCCGCCCTCTCACCAGAGGTGTTCGCCCGCCGCGTCGAGCGCGCCCAGGCCGAGCTCAAAGGCCGCAAGCTCGACTGCTTGATCGCCACGCCCGGCACCAACTACGAGTACTTCACCGGGTACAACCCCGGCCGCAGCGAGCGGCTCATCGCGCTCGTCCTCCCCGCGACCGGGAAGCCGGTCGTCGTGTGCCCCGCGTTCGAGGTCGAGCGCCTCACCCAGCACAGCGCCCTCACGGACGCCCGCGGCTGGGAGGAGCAGGAGAACCCGTACAAGCTGGTCCGCAACCTGGTGCGCGAGCTGAAGCCGCACGGCAACGGGGTGATCGCGCTCGAGTCCACCACCAGCTACGACGTCTATCTTGCGCTGGCGGACCAGCTGTCGGGCTGGAAGTTCGTGGACGGAGCGCCGGTAACCGAGCGGCTGCGGATCGTCAAGGCGCCGGAGGAGCTCGCGCTGATCCGTCGCGCCATCGAGATCACGGAAGCGGCGATCGCCGCCACGTTCGCCCAGCTCGCGGCCCAAGTGACCGAGCGCGAGGTAGCGCAGCTCTTGTCGCGTGAGATGCAACAGCGCGGCGCGCCGGGCGGCGGGCTCGTACAGTTCGGGCCCTCGAGTGCGCTGCCGCACGGCGGCCCGGCGGGACCGAAGCTGGAGCGCGAGACCGTCGTGCTGATCGACGCGGGCTGCCGCGTCGCGGGCTACGACTCAGACATCACCCGCACGATCTGGTTCGGTGACAACCCGGCGGACGAGTTCAAGAAGGTCTTCAATTTCGTGCACGACGCCCAGACCGCCGCCATGCGGCTCGGCAAGCCGCTCTACACCCAGTGCCAGGAGATGGACCGCACCGCGCGCAAGGTGATCAGTGACGGCGGCTACGGCTCCTTCTTCACGCACCGCCTCGGCCATGGCCTCGGCATGGACGGCCACGAGCCGCCCTACCTCGTCGAGGGCAACGCGACGCGCCTCGAGCCGGGCATGGTGTTCACGATCGAGCCGGGGATCTATCAGCTCGGAAAGTTCGGCGTGCGGATCGAGGATGATTGCGTGATGACCGACGCGGGGATCGAGGTGCTGTCGCACCGCCCCGTGAAGCTCTAGTCGGCGAGCTTCGTTCCGAAGGCCACGATCCGATCCAGCGCCTTGGCGATGTCCTCCGTCGCCGCCGCGTAGCTGAGCCGCACCCAGCGATCATCGCCGAACGCCCCGCCGGGCACGAGTGCGACACCGGTCGACGTGATCAATCGCGTGCAGAACTCCGTGCCGCTGATCCCGCCGAATGAGTCCACGCGAAAGAAAAAGTAGAACGCGCCGAGCGGCTCGACGAACTCGACGCCGGGGAGCTCCTGGCGGAACCGGCTGACCACGAGCTCACGCCGCTTGCGGAACTCGGCGACCATGCGCACCACATCCTGCTCCACGCGCTCGTCGCCGAGGGCGGCCGCCGCAGCCCATTGCGCCGGATGGTTGGCGCCCGTGGTGGTATGCGACTGCAGCGCGGCCATCGCCTTCGCCACCTTCGCCGGCGCGAGGGCGAGCCCGATGCGCCACCCGGTCATCGCGTACGCCTTGCTGACGCCGTAGATGACGATGACACGCTCGAGGAAGTCGTCCGGCAGATCGAGGAACGACGGCGCCGGACCCGGCCCGTAGTGAATGCGACGGTAGATCTCATCCGCGATCACCCACACCTTGCGGGCCCGCGCCCACTGCGCGATGGCCTTGAGCTCCGCGTGGGTGTACACGGAGCCCGTCGGGTTGCAGGGCGAGCACAGGATGAGGCCCTGCGCCCCCGGTACGACCCGGTCCAGGTCACGGACGCTCAGCTTGAGGCCCCACTCCGGATCTCCGGGGACGAGCACGGGGCGTCCGCGCGTGAGATGCACGATCTGCGGGTAGGACACCCACGCCGGCGCGGGAATCGCGACGACGTCGCCCGGGCCGAACACGCTGAAGCAGACGTTGAAGAGCGACTGCTTCGAGCCGTTCGAGACGACGATATGGTCGGCGTTCACGGGGCGACCGCCGGAGAGCAACGACAGGTGCTTCGCCGCCGCGGCGCGCAGCTCGAGGATCCCTTCGTTGGCCGGGTAGTGGGTCTTGCCGTCGCGGATCGCGCGCACCCCCGCGTCGGCGGCGATCGCCGGCGTGGGGAAGTCCGGCTCCCCGGCACCCAGGTCGATCACGTCCTCGCCCGCCGCCTTGCGGCGCTTCGCCTCCTGGGAGATGGCGATGGTCGCGGAGGTCTCGAGGTGGTGCAGGTTCGGGGACAGGCCGAACGGCGAGCCCTGGGTCATGGGCGGATGACTCCGAAGCGTTTCAGAACCGCGAGCGTCGAATCAAGCGGCAGCGCCCGCACCGTGCCACGATACCCACGCACTGTCTCGGCGCGCAACAGGGAGTTGTAAATGGCCTCCTCGGTCGCTTCGACGACCGCCTCGAACAAGGGCGACATCGCGTCGTTCGTGACGACGGGCAGCGTGTCGATCAGCCTCGATCGCCCAGCACCGCTCTCCACCGCCCTCGACCGCCTGGTCGAAAACGCGATCACGTAGTCCCCCGAGCCGTTCGCCATGCTACTCCCGGTCCGGGCGAGGCCCGCGAGGGCGCGGCGCCCCAGTCGTTCGAGCTGTCGATGATCCAAGGGAGCATCGGTAGCGATTGCGATGATGATCGAACCATCTCCCGTGGGGGGTAGGGGCGCAGCACGCTGCGCCCCTACGTCCTTCAGGTAATACTGCCCGAGCTCCCGTCCGACTGGGGCGCCGGCGATGGTCAGCACACCGCCGAAATTGCTCTGTACCAGAACGCCGACCGTCCAGCCGCCAAGCTCGTGAGGGAGCCGCCGGCTGGCGGTACCGATGCCGCCTTTCCATCCGAACGCGACGGTGCCGCGTCCCGCGCCTACCGCGCCCTCCGCGACTGCCCCGGGGCCGCGGTCCGGATCGCAGCCAGCACATCCTCCGGGGTGATGGCCCGTGCCCGGATGTCGTTCAAGAACCCGTCGTTGGTCTCGGCCACCACCGGATTGGCGGAGCGAACGTCATCGTTCCCCGGCAGGCCGAGCAGGTAGGTCAGGACCACGTCGGCGACCCGCGGGACGCACAGCGTGCACGTCAGCACGATCGGCGACTCGAGCTCGCCCAGCTCGTTCACCTGGGTCGATCCGGCAAGCTTGCCGAACCCGTTCCCGACTACGATGGCCGCGGGCACCTTCTCGCGGAACACGTTGCCCGCGTGCGGCAGGATGGCCGTCACGCCGGTGTTGATCGAGTCACCGCGAATCACGGTCGCGTGCCCGACACGCACGCCCGCCACGTCGGTGATGGCGTCGAGCGAGCCTGGTGGCAGGACGCCAACGACGATGCCGAGATCGCGGGCGCGGGGGCGCTGGGCAGAGAGCGGGCCGGGAAGGCCAGCGACCAGAGACAACGTTACTACGAGTCCACAGGCTGAAGCCTGTGCTCGGCGAAACACTGTCCTTAAGGACTGTGCAGTGCCAAGCCCATCCTTGAGGATGGGAATCACACAAGAGCCACTGCTCATCCGTTTGCCTTTCGACTCTCCCCAAGCTACCATCCTCAGCGTCGTCCCGCCCTTTGACAACCGAGGATCGAGTGACGCTGGACGAGGCAAAGGCCGCCTGGGAACGCGGCCGGCATCTGGTGCTTGTGACGCCGCCGGCTGTGGAGCAGGCGGAGCAGATCTGGGAGCTCATCCCCCCGGGAGCCCCGGGGCGCCGGCCCGGCGTCAGCCCCGCCGTGCTGATCGTCTGTAGCGACGATGTGTCCGCGGCCGAGTGGGCGTCCGCAGCTCCCGCACCGATCCGCGTCCACGCCGTCACGGGCTTGTCCCGTACCATCCGCGTCCTCAAGGAGCGGACCGTTCCCGTCCTGGCCGGCGCGGTCAAGGACCTAGCTGCGCTGGTCGCGCGCTCCGTGCTCAAGCTCGACGCCGTCTCCACCGTCGTCATCGCGTGGCCCGAGACCCTCGCAGCGGGCGAGCACGCGGCGGCGCTCGACGCGCTGCTCGGCGACGCGCGCGAGGCGCGGCGTGTCGTGCTGAGCTGGAATCCGGCCGCGCTGGCTGACTTCCTCGAGCGCCATGCCCGCCGCGCACTGGTCGTCGGTACGTCGCCGGTGGGCGACAGCGGCTCCCTGCTCGGCCCGATCGGTCCCGCGCGCTACGCGCTCGTCCCGCCGTCTCGCCGTCCGGCGGCGGTGCGCGAACTGCTCGACGCGCTCGATCCGCAGCGCCCTTTCGTGTGGGACGGCGGGCCCGTCGCAGCGCCGGCTGACGCCCCCGACGCCATGTTGTGCACCCAGCTGCCGACGCGCGAGCAGTTCGCGGCGCTCTCCCGGTTGGGCGAGCCAGCGCTGCTCGTGACCGCCGCACAACTGCCGTACCTCCGGTCCCTCGCCGCGCCGCTCGTGCCTCTGGCGCGGCCTTCCGCCGCCGACCGGGCCCAGGACCGGGTGGAGGCGCTGGCTGAAGAGATCGCCCGACTCGTGACCGGATCCCGCGTCGACACTGAGCTCGCGCTGCTCAGCCCGTTGTTCGAGCGATTTGACCCAGCCGAGGTGGCGGCGGCGTTACTGGCGCTCAGACGTCAGACGTCAGACGTCAGCCCACCCCCCGCTGCGCCAGCGTGGGTGAAGGTCTTCGTGAACGTGGGAAAGAAGGACCGCGCGGCGGCCAAGGATCTCGTGGGGGCGCTGATCCGGGAGGTGGGGATCGCCAAGGACGCCATCGGCCGGGTGGACGTGCGTGACACGTTCAGTGTCGTCGAGCTGGCTCCGGCTGTCGCCGAGCAGGCCATGCGCGGCTTGTCGCGAGTCGCGATCAAAGGCCGGCGCGCGCTGGCGCGACTCGACCGCCAGGTCTAGCGGCATGCGGGAACGGGATGGGCGGGCGAGCGGTATTACGCGCGTCCGATGATCGAAGCCGAGCAGATCGTTTCAGAAGGCACCCGGCTCCAGCCGTTCATCCTCACCGGGTATCACGGCGCGCCGACACACGGCACCGTGACGATTCAGGCGTTCGACCGCGAGCAACGCTGGCGCCGCGCATTGGCGGGGCTCGGCAAGTGGTGGGGCGTCGCGCTGCTGTCGGTGTTGATCCCGGTCGCTCACTTCCTGCTGGTCCCGTCCTTCTTCGTGTACGGGGTGTGGCAGTTTTTCCAGCGGCTCGGCACTATTGAGCTGGCGGCCCGCGCCCGAGGCACGTGTCCCGACTGCGGCGCCGAGCAGGTGCTCGAGCTGGCGCCGCGCTGGCGAGCGCCGCAGCCCGTTACCTGCCGCCATTGTCACCGCGGCCTGCGGCTCGCGCTCCTCGATCCCCGCTGAAAGGCCGACGGGCCGCCCAGCGGGGCGGCCCGTGACCGGCATCCTCCAGTATCTGAACGTCTGACGTCTGATGTCTGATGTCTACTTCCGGTTGTTCACCGCCATCTTCAGCTGCTTTCCGGCGCGGAACGCCGGCGCAATGGACGCTTTGATTTGAATCACGCCGCCGGTCTTGGGATTCCGGCCCATCCGAGCGGCCCGCTTGCGCGCTTCGAAGTTCCCGAATCCTGTGATCTGCACCTTCGCGCCCTTCTTCAGCTCGCCGGCGATGATGCCTTTGTCGTCGAACAGGGCTTCGACCGCCCGGCTTGCGTCAGCCTTGGACATCTTGGTCCGCATCGCCAGCGCCGTGGTCAGCTCGGCTTTGTTCACGGTGTCTCCTTGTAAGGGTCTAGGGCCCGGAGAAGCCTTGAGATTCCGCCCTTTTTACGACAGGGCGCCGGAAAAGCCGCATAAAACCGCCACAATATGGGGGTATCCCCGGAAAATCCGCAAGATAGCTGCATTTCCTTGACCCACCCGCCCCGAGAAACTACCCTTCCACCCCGTCACACAACGGCACGACGGCGGGCACACGCACGCTTGGCGTCGTGCCGTCGTGCCGTCGTGCAACTTGAGGAGCTTCATGGTCCCCAGTACCCGCTCCGGCTGGATCGAGGTGATCGCCGGGGTCATGTTCTCCGGGAAGAGCGAGGAGCTGATCCGGCGGGTACGGCGCGCCGTCATCGCCCGCAAGCGCGTGCAGGTCTTCAAGTCCCACCTCGACGCCCGGTACGCCGGGCTCTACACGCTGAGCACTCACGACGGGGGAACTGTGGAGGCCGAGCCGGTGGACTCCTCCGAGGAGATCATGGGCCGCCGGCGCCCCGACACAGAGGTGGTCGCGGTGGACGAGGTCCAGTTTTTGGATGACGGCATCGTGACCGTCGCCAACGCCCTCGCCGACCAGGGCGTGCGGGTCGTGCTCGCCGGCATCGACATGGATTTCCGAGGCCTCCCCTTCGGTCCCATGCCGACGCTGCTCGCCGTCGCGGAGATCGTCGACAAGCTCCAGGCCATCTGCGTGGTGTGCGGCGACCCCGCGGGCCGCAATCAACGCCTCGTGAACGGGAAGCCCGCGCTGTGGGACAGCCCCACCATCATGGTCGGGGGACGGGAGTCGTACGAGGCGCGGTGCCGACATTGTCATCGGGTGCCGAGGCAGGATGAGGATCAGACGGCTTTGCTCTGATTGCGGATTGTCGATTGCGGATTGCGGATTTGATCCATGGTACTTCAATCCGCAATCCGCAATCCGCAGTCCGCAATTGCTTCCATGCTCAACGTAGCTCTCACCGGGAATATCGCCGCCGGCAAGTCGACCGTCGTCGAGCTGTTCCGGCGCTGGGGCGCGACGATCATCGACGCCGATGAGCTGGTGCGACAGGCGCAGGCGCCGGGCGGCGAAGTGCTCGCCGCGATCGTGCGGCGCTTCGGCTCGGACGTCCTCGCCTCGGACGGCTCGCTCGACCGCGCGGCACTGCGCTCCAAGGTGATGGGCGACCAAGCCGCGCTCGACGCCCTCAACGCGATCGTCCACCCGGCCGTGCGGCGGCGCCGCGACCACCTCGCGCTCGAGGCGCGCGAGCGCGGCGACGTGCTCGTGGTCAACGACATCCCGCTGCTGTTCGAGGTGCTGGATCCCGGGGAGTTCGACGCCGTCTTGCTGGTGGACGCGGGGGTGGCCCTGCGCCGCACGCGGCTGCGTGCGATGCGTGGCCTGTCCAACGAAGAGGCCGACCGGATGATCGCCGCGCAGATGCCGGCCGCGCGCAAGCGGCCGCGGAGCCACTTCGTGATCGACAACAACGGCTCCCTGGCGGAGCTCGAGCAGGCCGCGCGAGCCGTGTTCAAGGAGCTGCGCCGCCGCGCGGCTCGCGCGGCGCTGGGTCGACCCGCGCAGTCGCTGCTGCTCGCAGCGGACGAGGCGGCCGGAGCGGGAGACGCCAGCGAGCACCCGGCCTTGATGGCGATTGCCGGCCGCTATTCGGACGCCGGCCTGGCGGTGCGCCGGGTCGCCGGTGGCAGCGCGGTCGAGAAGGCACTGGCGCGCGTCGCGGCGCGACCGGATGCGATCGTGGCCACGGCCGCCGCCGCCGCGGCGACCGAGCGGGCGTGGGAGCGCGCCGGGCGCCCGGGCGTGCTGGTGTTGTTGAGCGACGATCCCGACCCGGTCGCGGTGCGCCTCGACGTGCGACCGTGGGGCCACGAGCGGTTGCGGCTCACAGAGCCCGGCGCCAGTGGCCTGGCGCCGCGGTCGGACCTGTTCCCCGAGGCCAACCCGTTGGCTTGACAGGGGTTTGGTGCTCCGGTAACCTTTCGCCGCCACCTTCTCAGGCCCCGAGCGAGAGCGATCCCTGCATGTCGAAGACGCCGTCCGATCTGCGCTACACCGAGGAGCACGAATACGTCAAGGAAACCGACGACAAGTCGGTCGTACAGGTCGGGATCACCGACTACGCGCAAGGGGAGTTGGGCGATGTCGTCTACGTGGACCTGCCGAAGCTGGGCGCCACGTTCGGGCGGATGGATGTGTTCGGCACGATCGAGGCGGTGAAGGCGGTCTCGGAGCTGTACGCCCCCCTCTCCGGCACGGTGATGGCGGTCAACCCGGCGCTCGAAGCCGACCCCGCGCTCGTCAACCGCGATCCCTATGGCGAGGGCTGGATGATCAAGCTCCGGGTCAAGAACCCGAAGGAGCTCGACCAACTACTGGGGAGCGAGGAGTACAAGAAGCATATTGGCGCATAGCGCCCGGCCGGTCCCACATCCTTTCCTGAGAGCTCGCAGCGAGACATCCGACATGCCGACCGCACGCGCTTCCCTGCTCCCCGCCGACCGCTTCGTGACACGTCACATCGGGCCAAGCCCCGACGAGACGCGGGCGATGCTGCAGACGGTCGGCTGCGCGTCGCCGGAGGAGTTCATCGACAGCGTGGTGCCCGAGGGCATCCGGCTGCGCCGCCCATTGGCGCTCCCGCCGGGGCGGACCGAGCGCGAGGTGCTCCAGGCGCTGCGCGGTCTCGCGGCGCAGAACCAGCTGTTCCGCTCTTACATCGGGATGGGCTACTACCACACGTTCACGCCGCAGGTGATCCAGCGGAACGTGGTCGAGAACCCGGGCTGGTACACCGCCTACACGCCGTATCAGCCGGAGATCGCCCAAGGACGGCTCGAAGCGCTGCTCAACTTCCAGACGATGGTCGCCGATCTCACCGCTCTCCCCATCACCAACGCCTCGCTGCTCGATGAAGCCACCGCCGCCGCCGAAGCCATGCACTTGACCGAGGCGGTGGCGCAACCGCCGGCGGGCGCGACGCCGCTCTTCATGATCGCAGAAGGCTGCCACCCGCAGACGATCGCGGTGGTCCGCACCCGCGCCGAGGCGCGCGGCGTCCAGACCGTCATCGCCGATCCCACGACCTTCGAGTTCCGGCCCGGCGTGATCGGCGCGCTGCTCCAGTATCCGCTGACGGACGGCAAGATCGAGGACTATCGCGCGGTGTGCGAGCGGGCGCACGCTGTGGGTGCGCTCGTGACGGTCGCGACCGACCTGCTCGCCCTCACGCTGCTCAAGCCCCCCGGCGAGTGGGGCGCGGACATCGCCGTCGGCAGCTCGCAACGCTTCGGCGTGCCGATGGGCTACGGCGGCCCGCATGCGGCCTTCTTCGCGACGCGGGAGGAGCACAAGCGGCACGTCCCGGGCCGCATCATCGGCGTGTCGCGTGACGCTGCCGGACGACCGGCGCTGCGCATGGCTCTGCAGACACGCGAGCAGCACATCCGCCGCGAGAAGGCGACGAGCAACATCTGCACGGCGCAGGTGCTGCTCGCCGTGATGGCGAGCATGTACGCGGTGTACCACGGCCCCGAGGGGCTGCGCCGTATCGCCGAGCGGGTCCACACGCTCACCGGACTGCTGGCGAGCGCGCTGACGCGGCTGGGCTACCGCGTGGTGCACTCCACGTTCTTCGATACCCTGTGCGTCGAGGTCGAATCGTGGGCACTGCCGCGGCTGATCGACGCCGCCCGCGCGCGCCGCATCAACCTGCGCACTATCTCGCCGACCCGGATCGGCGTGTCGCTCGACGAAGCCACCACGCTCGGCGACTTGGCCGACTTGGTCGCCGCATTCTCGCTCAACGAGGTGTTGCCGTTCATGGTGGAAGATCTCGGCGGCAAGGCGGACACCGCCATCCCCGACGGGCTGCGGCGCAGCTCGTCCTACCTCACCCACCCCGTCTTCCACCGCTACCACTCCGAGACGGAGATGCTGCGTTACTTGAAGCGGCTCGAGGCGCGCGACTTGTCGCTCACCACCTCCATGATCCCGCTCGGCTCGTGCACCATGAAGCTGAACGGCACCACCGAGATGGTCCCGCTTTCCTGGCGCGAGTTCAACCGACTGCACCCGTTCGCGCCCCGCGAGCAGGCCACGGGCTACCGCACGTTGTTCCGCCAGCTCGAGGACATGCTCGCCGAGATCACCGGGTTCGCGAAGGTGTCGCTGCAGCCCAACGCGGGGTCGCAGGGCGAATTCACCGGGCTCCTGGTGATCCGCGCGTATCACCGCTCGCGTGGCGAAGCGCACCGCACCACCTGCCTAATTCCCACCTCCGCCCACGGCACCAATCCCGCGAGCGCGGTGATGGCCGGGCTCACGGTGGTGCCCGTCCAGACCGACGCGAGCGGCGCCATCGATGTGGCGGACCTTCGCGCCAAAGCGGCCGAACACCAGCGCACGCTCGCCGCGCTGATGGTGACCTACCCGTCTACCACCGGCATTTTCGAGGGGTCGATCCGGCAGGTGTGCGAGATCGTGCACGCGCACGGCGGCCAGGTGTACATGGACGGCGCCAACATGAACGCCCAGGTGGGGCTGTGCCGGCCGGCCGACATGGGCGCCGATGTGTGCCACCTGAACCTCCACAAGACGTTTTGCATCCCGCACGGCGGCGGGGGGCCGGGGATGGGGCCGATCTGTGTCGCCGCCCACCTCGGGCCGTTCCTGCCGGACCACCCGGTCGTACCGCTGCGCCAGGAGCAGCCGTGTGGCACCGTGGCCGCCGCGCCGTGGGGCAGCGCCTGGATCCTGCCCATTTCCTGGGCGTACATCGCGCTCATGGGGCGGGAGGGGTTGGTGGAGGCCACCATGATGGCGATCCTCAACGCCAACTACGTGGCCCGACGTCTGGCGCCCCACTACGACGTCCTGTACACCGCCGCCAACGGCCGCGTGGCCCACGAATGCATCATCGACACGCGACCGTTCAAGCAGTCGGCAGGGATCGAGGTCGAGGACATCGCGAAGCGGATCATCGACTACGGCTTCCACCCGCCGACGGTGTCGTTCCCGGTCGCCGGGACGCTCATGATCGAGCCGACCGAGAGCGAGTCCAAGGAGGAGCTCGACCGCTTCTGCGACGCGCTCATCGCGATTCGCGCCGAAATCCGTGAGATCGAGGAGGGGAAGCAGCCCCGCGGCAACAACCTTCTCACCAACGCGCCGCACACGCTGGAAGGCGTGATCGCCGACGGATGGGACCGCCCCTACTCGCGCGAGCGCGCGGCGTTCCCGGCCGCGTGGACCCGCCAGCACAAGGTGTGGCCGTCGGTGGGCCGCGTGGAGGGCGCGTACGGCGACCGCAATCTGGTGTGCGTGTGCCCGCCCGTGGAGGCATATGCGCTCGCTGCAGACTGAAGCGGCGACGGAACCGTGGAACGAGCGACCGAGGGAAACAGTGCCTCCCGTTCCATCGTTCCATCTTTCCATCTGTCCGTCGGGCCGCCCGGGCGCCGAGAACATGGCGATCGATGCGGGGCTGCTCGAGCAAGCCGACCAGACGTGCCGCGCGTTCCTGCGGCTGTACCGTTTCGCCCCGTCGTGCCTCTCCCTCGGGCGGAACGAGCCGGCCCGCAAGCGCTACGACCGCGCCGCGATTGCGCACCTCGGGATCGACGTGGTACGCCGCCCCACGGGCGGCCGCGCCGTGTGGCACGAGCATGAGGTGACGTACGCAGTGGCGGCGCCCGTACAGGCGTTCGGCTGCCTACGCGACAGCTACCGCACGATTCACGAGCGGCTCGCGGCGGCGCTGCGCACGCTGGGCGTGGACGCCACGCTGGCTCCCGACCGCCCTGCACCGCCCTCCACCGCCTCCCACCGCCTCAACTCCTGCTTCGCGACGCCCGTCGGCGGCGAGGTGCTCGTCGCCGGGCGCAAGCTCATCGGCTCGGCGCAGCTGCGACAGGGGCAGGCGTTCCTGCAACATGGCTCGATTCTGCTGGACGGCTCACAGGACGTGATCCGCGCCGTCAGCGGTCTGCCGGAGGCCGTTAGCGGCGAGACCACCCTGGCGGCGGTGCTGGGGCGTCCCGTGCCGTTCGAAGAAGTCGCGGACGCGATCGTGCGCGTGTGGGGGGAGGGCATCACCTCCACCGTCTTCCACCGTCCTCCACCGTCCTCCACCGCCCTGTTTCGCGACCCCGCATGGACCTGGCGCCGCTAGGGGGGCGGTAGAATGTTACGCGCGATGCCGATCACTCGACTACCGGTCCGAATACCCGCCCACGTGGCCTGGGTGAGCCTGGTGTTGGTTTTGCTCACCGGCTGCGAGCGCCGGCGTGGCTGCGCCGGCGATTACTGCGGCACGCTGGTGTTCGCCGCGGCGGGGGAGCCCGACATCCTGCTCCCCCCCGTGACCCAGCAACAATACGCCCAGGACATCACCGGGCAGGTCTTCCTGAAGCTCGCGGACCTGGGCCTCTCGGGGAACACGATTGGCGACGAGGACTTCCAAGCGCAGCTGGCGGAGCGCTGGGAGTGGGACGACCCGCTCACGCTCGTGTTTCACCTCGATCCGCGCGCCCGCTGGCAAGACGGACAGTCCGTGACCGCGGCCGACGTCGCGTTCACGTTCGACATCTACAGCGATTCGCTCGTGAATTCGCCCTTCCGCTCGTCGCTGCGCACCATCAGCGCGGTCACCACCCGGGACGCGCTGACCGCCGTCTTCCGGTTCCACGCCCGTTATCCCGAGATGTTCTACGACGCGGTGTACCACATGCGCATCCTGCCGGCGCATCTGCTGCGCCCGGTGCCGCGCTCTCAGTGGCGCAGTACGGCGTTCGGGCGCGCTCCCGTAGGGGATGGTCCCTACCGTTTCGTGGCATGGAAAGCGGGCGAGAGCGTCGAGCTCAAGGCGGATTCGACCTTCTTCCTCGGCCGACCGCACATCCGGCGCCTCATCTGGCGGTTCACCCCTAACCTCCAAGTCGCGGTCACGCAGGTGATCGCAGGCGACGCGGATGCGGTGGAAGTGCTCGGCCCTCCCGACAACGTGAAGCGGGCCCAGGCGGCGCCCAACCTGGCCCTGTACCCGTACCGCGGTGAGCTGTACGGATTCCTCGCGTTCAATCTGTCCACGAACGGAGATACCACGAAGCCGCACCTGCTCTTCGGGGATCGGCAGCTGCGGCGCGCCCTGACCATGGCGGTGGACCGTGAAGGCCTGCGCAAGAGCGTGTGGGGCGATCTCGCGCAGGTCCCACCCGGCCCGCTCGCTCGCCTCTGGACGATCTGGGACCCCGAGACCCGCCAGCTACCCTACGACACCGCCCAGGCCGCGCGCATGCTCACATGGCTCGGCTGGCGCGACTCGAACGGCGACGGCATCCGGGACCGGGACGGCCAGCCGTTGGCGTTTCGCATCCTCTCGCCGACGACGAGCGCGCTGCGTCACCAGTACGCCGTACTGTTGCAGGACCAGTTCCGTCGCATCGGCGTGGACGTGCAGCTGGACGAGGTCGAGTTCGGCGTCTTCGACGGGCGTACGCAGGCGGGCCGGTTCGACGCGGCCATGATCGCCCGGCAGACCGATCCCACGCCGTCGTCGTCCCTCGCGCAGGTGTGGACGGCCGCGGGACGCTCCAACGCAGGCCGCTACGCCAGCCCCGTGTTCGATCGGCTGGTGGACGAGGCGCGCGCCGCCCCGCGCCGCGACGCCGCCAAGGCACTGTGGCGGCGCGCCATCGAAACCCTGAACCAGGACGCGCCGGCGGTCTTCCTGTACGCGCCGGACAATATGGCGGCGGTGAATCGCCGGGTGACGGACGTCGTGATCCGGCCGGACGCCTACTGGGCGCTGGTGCGTACCTGGCGCATCCCCGCCGACCAGCTGACCGATCGAGACCGCGCGGAGCCCTAGGTGACGGCGTGGCTCGTGCGGCGTCTCGCCGCCGCGATCGCCATCGTCTTTGCGGTCGTCACGATCACCTTCGTGCTCATCCACCTCGCGCCGGGGACGCCGTTCGGCGCGGACGAGCAGCACCAGCAGGATCCGGAGGTGATCGCGCGGCTGGTCCGCCAGTTCGGCCTCGATCAGCCGTTGCCGGTCCAGTACGTGCTGTATCTCCGCAACCTCCTGCATGGCGAGCTGGGACAATCGTTTTCCCAGCATCGCCCGGTCGCCGACGCCATCGCGGATACCATCCCGCCCACGCTCACCCTCGCGGGCGCGGCGCTCGTCGTCGACTTTGGACTCGGGCTCGCGCTCGGCGTATACCAGGCCGTGCGGGCGCGGCGCTTCGGAGACGTCGTGCTCGGCAACGTCGCGCTGTTCTTCCATTCGCTGCCGACGTTCTGGCTGGGGCTCGTCTTGCTGCTCGTCTTCGGCCAGTGGCTGCACGTCTTTCCGGTCGGGGGCATGCGCGACCCGGTGTTGTGCCCGAGCGTCACGAGCGCGCGCTGCTTCGGGGATGTCCTGTGGCACCTCGCGCTGCCGGCGCTGACGCTCGGGCTAGTCGGTGCGGCAGGGACGGCGCGCTACCAGCGGGCCGCGATGCTCGAGGTCGTGGGCCAGGACTACGTCCGGACCGCGCGCGCCAAGGGCCTCCGGGAGCGTCGCGTCCTGCTGGTGCATGCGCTCCGCAACGCGCTGCTCTCGTTCATCACGCTGATCGGCCTCGCCTTCCCGTTCCTGCTGACCGGCGCCGTGCTCGTCGAAACGGTGTTCGCCTGGCCGGGCATGGGTCGCCTGTCGGTCGGGGCGATCTTTCAGCGCGATTACCCGCTCGTTACCGGAGCCGCGCTCGTGGCGAGCGGGGTCGTCGTGTTGGGCAGCGTGTTGGCGGACGTGCTGTACGCCGTCGCGGACCCCCGGATTCGCGCGTCCGGCGGGTCGACGTGACCGTTTGGACATGGCTCGCGCTCGCGGGCGCCGTCGCCCTCGCGCTAGTCGCGGCGGCCGAGGCGCGGCGCTACGCCGCGGCGCGGGCGGCTGGGCGGCGGTTCCTGCGGCACCCGACGGCGTCGCTGGGCGTGTTCATCCTGGCATTCTTCGTGACGCTCGCGCTGGCCGCGCCCCTGGTCGCGCCCTACGACCCCACCTGGCAGCTCGACCCGGTGCACTTGCAGAACCAGCCCCCGTCGCTGCGCTTCCTGCTCGGCACCGACGTCTACAGCCGCGACGTGTGGAGCCGTCTCGTGTACGGAGCCCGGCTCTCGCTCGGCATCGGCACCATCGCGATGCTCGTGGCCGTGACGGTCGGCGCGGGCGTGGGTGCGGTCGCGGGCTACTTCAGCCACTGGCTGGACGCGGTCCTGATGCGCGGCGTCGACGTCGGGCTCGCCGTGCCGCGGATCTTCGTGCTGCTCATGGCGGTGGCGCTGTGGGAGCGGCTGCCGCTCGGCGCGCTGGTGCTGCTGATCGGATTCACCGGGTGGTTCGTCACGAGCCGGCTGGTGCGCGCCGAGGTCCTGTCGCTCCGTGAGCGGGAGTTCGTGGCCGCGGCGCGGGCCGTGGGCGCAGGACCGACGCGCGTCATCTTTCGCCACGTCCTGCCCAACGCCGCCGCGCCGATCATCGTGTCGGCGGCGCTCGGCATCGGCAACGTCATCCTGCTCGAGGCCGGGCTCTCTTTCCTCGGCATCGGCGTCCCCTCGCCGTTGCCGAGCTGGGGCAGCATGATCCACGACGGCTGGCAGTGGATCGTCGCGGCGCCCTGGACGTCCGGGTTCCCCGGCCTCGCCATCGCCTTCGTCGTGATGGCGCTCAACGCGGTGGGCGACGGGTTGCGCGACGCCCTCGACCCCCGCAAGGAAGGGACGTGACGGAGCCCCTGCTCCACGTGCGCGATCTGAAGACGTACTTCGTCACCGAGCACGGCGGCGGCACGGCCCGCGCGGTGGATGGCGTGTCGTTCGACGTGTATCCCGGCGAGACGCTGGGACTCGTGGGCGAGTCCGGCTGCGGCAAGACCGTGACGTCGCTCTCCATCCTCCGCCTCATCCCAGAGCCCCCCGGTCACATCCGCCCCGGCAGCTTCATCGAGTTCGAGGGACGCAACCTCCTGACGTTGGCCCCCAAGGAGCTGCGCGCGATCCGCGGCAACCGGATCGCGATGATCTTCCAGGAGCCGATGACGTCACTCAACCCGGTGTTCACCGTGGGCGACCAGATCGCCGAAGCGGCCATCGTGCATCAGCGCCTATCGCGCCGGGCGGCCCGCGCGCGGGCGGTCGAGATGTTGACGCTCGTCGGCATCCCCGACCCGCAGGAGCGCGTGGATCACTATCCCCACCAGATGAGCGGCGGCATGCGCCAGCGGGTGATGATCGCCATGGCGCTCATTTGCCGCCCACAGCTCCTCATCGCCGACGAGCCGACGACCGCCCTCGACGTCACGATCCAGGCACAGATCCTGGAGCTGCTCGACCGGCTGCAACGCGAGCTCGGCATGGCGGTCATGCTGATCACCCACGACCTCGGGGTCGTGGCCGGCAGCGCCGACCGCGTAGTCGTCATGTACGCCGGACAGGTCGTGGAGCAGGCACCGACGCGGGAGCTGTTCGCGCGCCCGCTGCACCCCTACACCGAAGGCCTGCTCGCCTCGGTGCCGCGGCTCGACACGCGCGTCAGCCAGGTCCGCGGCCGTCTGCACAGCATCCCCGGTCAGGTCCCGGCCGCGACCGCCTGGCCCGCGGGGTGCCGCTTCCATCCCCGCTGCCCGTACGCGTGGGACCGCTGCGCCACCGAAGAGCCGCCGCCGCTCGACACTCCCGGGAGCGAGCCGGGCACGCACACCGTGCGCTGCTGGCTGCTCACCGAGCCGCAGCGCCGGGAGCGCCGCGCGTGACGCTGCCGGCCCCCCCCCTCCTGGTCCAGGTCGAAGGCCTCGTCAAGCGCTTCCCCGGCGCGCGCTCACTGCTCGGGCTGGGCCGCGCCCGGCGGATCGTGCGCGCGGTGGACGGCGTGTCGTTCGCGATTGCCACGGGGCAGACGCTTGGCCTCGTCGGCGAGTCCGGGTGCGGGAAGACGACGGTGGGGCGTACGATCCTGCGGCTGATCGAGCCGGACGCGGGGCGGGTCACACTCGGCGGGACGGACGTCCTCGGCCTCGGTGCGCGCGAGCTCCGGGCGCTGCGCCGCCGCATGCAGATCGTGTTCCAGGACCCCTACGGCTCGCTCAACCCCCGGATGACCGTGCAGCAAACGCTCGCCGAGCCGCTCGCCATTCACCGGCTCGCGGCCGGACCCGAGGCCGAGCGGCGCATCAGTTCGCTGCTCGAGGAAGTGGGGCTCGACCCGGCGTTCGCCCCGGCCTATCCGCACGAGCTGTCCGGCGGTCAACGGCAACGGGTGGGGATCGCGCGGGCGCTCTCGGTGGAGCCGCAGTTTCTCGTGCTCGACGAGCCGGTGAGCGCGCTCGACGTGTCGGTGCAGGCCCAGGTGCTGAATCTGCTCGCCGAGTTGCAGCGCAAGCGCCGGCTCACGTACCTCTTCATCGCGCACGACCTGGCGGTCGTGAAGCACATCGCCGACCACGTGGCGGTGATGTACCTGGGCAAAATCGTCGAGCGGGCACCCGCAACGGTGCTGTACGCCGGACCACGGCACCCTTACACGACGTCGCTGCTGTCGGCCGTCCCGGTGCCCGACCCCAAGGCCCAACGGCAACGGATCGTGCTCCAGGGAGACGTGCCGTCACCGGCGACCCCGCCGCCCGGCTGCCCGTTCCACCCCCGCTGCCCACACCCCAAGAAGAGTAGCCGCTGCGGCATCGAACCGCCGGCGCTGCGCGAAGTCGCACCCGGGCAATTCGCCGCATGCCATTTCGCCGAAGCGCCGATGTGACTCACCCACCGTGGGCGATTCTGGGGGCCGCGTGCAGGCCCTGGACCTCGCCCGCGACCGCCACCAGGTAGCCCGCCGTGAACACCCAGCCGCCGTACGCCAAGGCGCCCGCGCGCAGCGTCTCGATGAAGTACGCGATGGTCGGCACGCCCCCGCAGACCACCAGCAGCAACGGCAACCGATCCGCCTTAGTACCCCTCCCCTGTCCCCAGTAGAGCAGCGTGCCGGTGATCACCAGCGCCACGAGCACGGGTCCCACCGCGGGCCAGTCCGCGCGTCCTGCCACCGCGGTCGCGACGTAGGCGCCGACGAGCACGAAGTACACCATACGAAAGACGCCGTGCAGCGCCGGGCCGTGGCGCTGATGGAACCGCGCCAGGGGAGGAACGAGCGTGTGCAGCACGTACGCGACGCCGATCAGCAGCGGGACGCCTTGGAAGAGCACCTCCGCCGCGTTGTGCCACACGCTGAGGATCACCCTGACGTCGGGGCTATAGGGGAGAAAGAAGCCGACGGCGAGCAGCACGGCGCCGAGTCGCTTGAGCATCGCCACCTCCGCGTGGAAGGGAACGCGCCGGATTGACCGCGTCCGGCCCGAAGCTAGCTTCTGCCGACGACCGGAACCAGGAGGCCGGAATGTCGCGCAGCACGATCCTCGGCACTATCCTCGTCACGGCGCTGTCGCCCGCACGGCTCGACGCCCAGCAGCAGCGGTTCACACTCGAGCAAGCGCTGAGCGCCCCGTTCCCCGAGGAGCTCGTGGCCGCCCCTGCCGGTGGCGCGATCGCCTGGGTCTACAACGCGCAGGGCGCCCGCAACCTCTGGATCGCGACACCGCCCGAGTATCAGGGCCGGGCGGTGACGGCCTACACAGAGGACGACGGACAGGAGCTCGGCGAGCTCGCCTGGACCCCCGACGCACGGGCGCTCGTGTACGTGCGCGGCGGTGCCAGCAACAGCCGCGGCGAGTACCCCAACCCCCTGTCGCTGCCCGCAGGCGTCGAGCAGGGGCTCTGGATCGTCGCCGCCGCGGGCGGTCCCCCACGCCGGCTGGGCGAAGGCCATTCCCCGGCGGTGTCCCCGAAGGGCGATCGGGTTGCCTACCTCAAGCAGGGACAGGTCTGGTGGGTGCCGCTCGCCGACAGCGCGAAGCCCGAGCAGCTGGTCCACGCCCGCGGCACCGCTCAGGCGCTGCGCTGGTCCCCGGACGGCGCGAAGCTCGCGTTCGCGAGCGGCCGGGGCGACCACGGATTCATCGGGGTGTACGACGTCGCGGCCAAGACGCTCCGGTTCCTGGACCCGAGCGTGGACCGCGACGTGGAGCCGGTGTGGTCTCCCGACGGAGCGCAGATCGCGTTCATCCGTATCCCGGCGGCAGAGCCCACCTTGCCCTTCACGCCCCGGCGCGTCGCGCCGCCTTGGTCGATCCGCGTCGCGGACGTGGCGACCGGCCGGGGACGGGAAGTGTGGAGGGCCGACGCGGGTCGGGGCAGCGCGTTCCGGGAGATCGTCGCCGAGAATCAGCTGCTGTGGGGCGCGGGGAGCCGCCTGGTCTTCCCCTGGGAGAAAGACGGCTGGACACACCTGTATGCGGTGCCGCTGTCCGGCGGCGCCGCCGCCCTGTTGACGCCGGGGGCATTCGAGGTCGAGCACGTGACGCGCACGCCCGACGGTCGTGAGGTCGTCTTCTCATCCAATCAGGACGACCTCGACCGCCGCCACGTCTGGCGCGTGAGCGTGGCCGGTGGCAAGCCGCAAGCCGTGACGAGCGGCACCGGGATCGAGTGGGCGCCGGCCGTGGCGAGCGACGGAAAGGCGGTCGCGTTGCTGCGTGCGGACGCGCGCAAGCCGCCCCGCCCGGCGATCCTCACGGGCTCGGGGCCGGCCCGCGAGCTCGCGGCCGGCGCGATCCCGGCCGACTTCCCCGAAGCGGCGCTCGTGGAGCCGCAGCAGGTGCTGCTATCGGCTTCCGACGGCGTGATCGTCCACGGCCAGCTCTTCCTGCCCCGGAACCTGCGGCCGGGCGAGCGGCGGCCCGCGGTGATCTTCTTTCACGGCGGCTCGCGGCGCGAGATGCTGCTCGGCTGGCATTACCTCTACTACTATCGCAACGCCTACGCGCTGAACCAGTACCTTGCGAGCCGGGGGTTCATCGTGCTTTCGGTGAACTACCGCAGCGGCATCGGCTATGGGCTGGAGTTTCGCGAGGCGCTGCATTACGGGGCGCAGGGTGCGAGCGAGTTCGGCGACGTGCTCGGCGCGGGGCTGTACCTGCGCGGCCGCGGCGACGTGGATCCGAAGCGCATCGGCCTGTGGGGCGGCTCCTACGGCGGATTCCTCACTGCAATGGGCCTCGCCCGCGCCTCGGACCTGTTTGCGGCCGGCGTAGACCTGCACGGCGTGCATCAGTGGAACGTGGAGATCCGCAACTGGGTGCCGGACTACGACCCGGAGCAGCGCGCCGACTTCGCCAAGCTCGCGCTCGAGTCGTCGCCGATCGCGTACGTCAAGGACTGGCGCTCCCCGGTGCTGCTGATCCAGGGGGACGACGACCGCAACGTGCAGTTCAGCCAGACGGTCGATCTGGCGGCGGCGCTGCGGCCGCTGGGCGTCGAGGTAGAGCAGCTCGTGTTCCCCGACGAGGTGCACGATTTCCTGACGCACGCGCACTGGCTCGCCGCCTATCATGCGGCAGCAGAATTCCTGGAACGAAAGCTGGCGGCGGCACCCGCCGTGGGAGCGCGCTAAGGAAACGGCGGGCTAGTACCGGTCCAGATCGCGCCCCACCACGGCGTGGCCAGCGAACGACTTCCGTACGTTGGCGAGCAGCTCCTCGTCTGTCGCCCCGCGGCGGATGATGTGGGTGAGGACCAGTAGCTTGGGCTGGATGCGCGCGGCGAGCTGCCCCAGCTCGACATCCGACGTGTGGAGCTCGCGCACATACTGCGGCCAAGTCGGGCTCTCGGTCGGGTTCGGCGCCGTGCGGTCGGCCGGATACACTTCATGGACGAGGACATCCACACCCGCCGCCGCACGAACCAGGTTCTCGCTGGGCTTCGTGTCTCCGGAGATCACCACGCTGCGGCCGGGCGCGTCGAAGCGGTACCCATACGCCTCGCGCCACGTCCCGTGTTCGACCTGGAAGGCCGTGACGCGTACGCCCCCAGCGTCGTAGACGACACCAGGACGGATCTCGTGCACGTCGACCCGGTAGCCGCCCGGCGTGCGGTGCTCGAGGCCGTTCGTGCGCACCTCGATGTCCTCCCCCCACGCGGCGATGAGGTGATCGGTCATGCTGCGCAGTCCGTGCGGCCCATAGGCCGCGAGCGGCTGCTTTCGCCCCATCACCCATGACGTGAAGATCAGGTCCGGATAGCCGAGCGTGTGATCGCTGTGCAAGTGGGTGATGAACAGCGCCGTGACGCCGTCGACCGGCAGGTGGGCGGCGGCGAGCCGGCGCTCGACACCGGGGCCCGCATCAATCAGATAGACTCGCGACCCCACGACGATCGCGGTTGCCGGTCCCGAGGCATCCGGCTCAGGCCGTGGGTTGCCCGTGCCGAGCAGCACGACCACCGTGCTGTCGTGCCCCGACGGAGCCGGCTGCTGCCCGCGCAGTGGGTCCTGTGCGCCGATGCAGGCGGCGCCGAGCAGCAGGAGCGCGCGCTGCCTCACGCTAGCGCACGCCTCCCATCAAGCTGCGCACCGGCCTGATCAACAGGAACATCACCAGCGCGGCGCCCAGCGTCACCGTCGCGGTGGCGCCGAACAATGTCGGGAGGGGCGTCGTGCTGATGAAGCCGGCCGACCAGCCGGCCAGCTTGTTGCCGAGGGCGTTCGAGAGGAAGAACACCCCCATCATCAGCCCGACGATCCGCGCCGGCGCCAGCTTTGTCACGACCGAGAGCCCCACAGGGTAGAGACACACCTCGCCTAGCTCCTCGATGAAATACGCACCCACGAGCCACAGCGGGCTGACCTTCACCCCGCCTTGCGCGGCTGCCCCCGCCGGCATCAGCAGGACGAAGGCCAGGCCCACGAACATTAGCGCTAGGGCGAACTTCGCCGGGGACGAGGGCTGCCGGGCCCCCAGCCTCACCCACAGCCACGCGAACAGGGGTGACAGCACAATTACAAACGCGGCCTGAACGGCCACGAACCACGAGGCGTACAGCTTGAGGCCCAGGAGCTCGAGTCGGACGTAGCGGTCCGCGAACAGGGTGAGCGTGGACCCGGCCTGCTCAAACGCTCCCCAGAACAGCGACGCGAACAGGAAGAACACCACCACGGCGGCCATGCGCTTCCAGTCCTCGCGGGTGAATGCGCTGCTTGCCTGCGGCGCGGCGGCCAGCGCCGGTTTGGGGCGTGCTGCGAGGCGGTCCAGCGCCGGCTGGAGGCGCCTTCGCCCGGCGACATACTGGATCAGCCCCAGAGTCATGCCGACACCGGCGCACGCGAACCCGAGGTGCCAATCAATCCCCTCGGCGATCCTCCCGGCGACGATCGGCCCGAACAGCGCTCCGAGGTTGATGCCCATATAGAAGATCGAGAACCCAGCGTCCCGTCGTTCATCCTCCTGCTCGTACAGCGACCCGACGAGGGTGGAGGCGTTGGGCTTCAACAATCCCGTCCCGATGACGATGAGCGAAAGGCCGGCGTAGAAGAACGGCAATGGGTGGAAGGCGAGAGTGAAATGGCCCAGCGCGATGATGCTCCCCCCGACGAGCACGCTGCGGTATTGCCCGAGCCAGCGATCGGCGACGACGCCGCCAAGGATCGCCGCCAACCAGACGCTGCTGACGTAGTTGCCGTAGACCGCGCCCGCGTGCTGATCGGTGAAGCCGAGCGCCTTGACCATATAAAGGATCAAGAAGCCCCGCATCCCGTAGTAGCTGAACCGCTCCCACATCTCCGTGAAGAAGAGGGTGGACAGCCCGCGGGGATGCCCGAACCAGCCCGTGTCGGGCGCGAGGGGGATGGTGCGCGGCGCGGCCATCAGTCGAACAGCTCATTTTGATCGACGGATTCCGGCGCCTGCGGCGTCTTCAGGATGTCTCCCAGTCGCTGCTCCCACAGCTCGACGTCGAAGCGGTGCTCCTGCTGCAGCGCGCGCCGCAGCGCGGGGGAGAAGTCGTGCAATGTGGCGAGCAGCTCGGTGATCGCCTCGCGCAACGCCTGCACCTGAAAGCCGGCGTCGCTCGCGCCCATGTCCTCGAGGATGCTCTGCTCGGTGCGCGAGGCGATGATCGGCTCCGCGCGCCCCTCGACGAACACGTTGGTCCGGCGCTTGGGTCCACGATCTTCCTCGATGGGCATCAGCCCGAGGATAGTGTCCGAGCGCCAGTATTTGCCGTAGCCGAGAAAGACCATGCGGTCGCGCTTGATGTCCATGGTGCCTCCGGAACGTCGTCCGTCCTGCGTCGGCCGGTCCCCGTACCACTCGCGCAGCGTGTGGCGGACGGCGGACCAGAGACGACCGAATACGCTCATCGCTTGCGCCGCGCGAGGACGTCCTGGAGGACGACCCGGTCGATCTTCCCGTCCATCCGCACCCGCACGTCGTAGTTCTCCCAGTACATGAAGTTGGCGAGCGCTTCGAGAAAGCGGCGGTTCGCGACGCCTTGGGACGCGTCCAGCCATTTGTCCTTCTGGTTGAGCGGCTCGCGCAACAGGATCGGCTCGAGCTGCTTCACGATGTCGGGGGTGATCGGGATCAAGTCCTCGGCGCGACTCGTGAAGAAGTACAGTCTGTGCAGCCCGTACAGCCGCTCGAGCTCGCGGATGGGATTGGTATCGTCGTACACGCGGATGTCGATGTAGCGGTCGGTCCCGCCCAAGTAGCCGGCGTTCTTGCGCACGACCAGCAGCGCCGCGGATTCCATCCCCCGCTTATCCCCGCCGCCCGCCTGCCCTGCCTTGAGCGCCGCCATCAGCCGGTCCGCAAGCGCACCCGTGGAGCGCTCAAACGCCTCCGCCATATTCCTGACGGTCTGGTCGGACACCATGATGTTCGCCTGCGCGGCGAACGTTCGCCCGGTGATCAGCTGCCCCTTCCCGCCCAGCGCCTGCCCCCCCGCTCGCCCGCCCGCCCAGTCGAAGCACGAATCCCCAGTCCAGCTGGCGGCGTTGCCGCGCCCGTCGACCATGCCGACCTGGCGCTGAGCCGGCCGCGGGTCGCCGCGCATCACCACGCGCAGCGCCTCGGGCGCCGTCGCGCCCAGCGCCATCAGCTCGAGGCCCTTCTCGCCGTAGTCGGTGTTACTGAGCGACTGGGTGGCCACCGCGCCGATCCCCGCCCGCGCCCACGGCACGAGGCCGCCGACGTTCGGGAACTTCGACTGCACGGCGACTCCGAGGTCGCCGGTCGCGGAGTCGTACGCGACGATGCTGTAAGTGTGGGCGCGCTTCGAGAGGTCCGGCGGACGAGCGGGCGGGTGCTGCAGCGCGAGACTCGCGAGCAGGAGCAGCACGCGTCAGTCCTTCTTCATCTTCTTCTTGAGGTCCCGCAGCTGCTGGTCGGCGGCGGCCTCCCGCGCCGTGCGGTCCAGGTCCGATTTGAGCAGCTCGTCCCGCAGGTCCGTCCCTTCCCCCGGCCGCACGCCGCCCGCCTCCTGCAGATCACGCCAGGCGCGCTCGGCTGAGCGCTCGGCTTCGGTGAGCGGCCGGTCGCGCTCGGCGCGCCCCAGCTGCGCCTGCATATCGGCGAGCTCGCGCTCGTACAGCGCCAGTTCGTCCTTCAGAGCCGCGAGCTTGCGCTCGAGCACCCCCACGCGCTCGCGATGCTTCGCCGCGAACCGCCCGGCCACCGCGACCGTCTCCTGGTCCTGGATCTCGGCGGCGAGCCGGCCGCGCCGCTCGGCGTCGGCCAGCCGCTGGCGCTCGACGGCCAGCTCCCCGTCCGCGCGCGTCACCGCCTGGCGGGTCTCCTGCACGGACACCTTCGCCTCCACCACCGCCTCGCGCATCTGACGCGCCAGGTCACGCAAGTTCCCGGGCGGCGTCGCCGCGTCGAGGGCGGCGCGCAGGGCGTCCCGCAGGCGCTCGAACACGGGGCGCGCTAGCTTTTCCGGACCGTCTTCGCGAAGAACGCCGAGTACACCCGCTCCACCACGCGCGACTTGCACTTGGGGCAAGCGGGCCGCTTGCGGCCGTGCTCCTCGATCGCCTCTTGCTGGCTGAAGTGCTTGCGGCACTTCGTGCAGCGGTATTCGTAGATTGGCATGGCGGCATGAACGTATTCCGCGCCCAAACGGCGGTCAAGTTGACGGAATGCGCTGCGGTCTCAGTATTGATGGCGATATGACCACGCGCACGTGCGGCGCCGCCGCCTTCGCCGTTGCGGCCGCCGTGGCCTGCAACAAAGGCCTGGAGCCGGCCCTGGCACCGACCAGCTGCCCGCAGGGGTTCGTGGGCGTGTGTGGGACCGTGAGCTTCGTTGGTCAGGTCCCGGAGAGCACGGCCAGGGTGTTCGTCGTGGCATTCGACACCTTCCCGAAGAGCCAAAACGATCTGTTCAAGTTCAAGCCCCAGCCCACCCCGCCAAACCTCCCGCTCGGCGGCCCAGCGTTCTTCTATACCCTACCACTCCCGCCCGCCCGCTACGAGTGGGTCCTCGCGGTCTGGCAGAAGCAGGGGACGCTCAGCCCCACCAATGCGGATAGCCTGCTGCGTGAGACGGGGTTCTATCGCGATAAGGGCGATACCACGGCGCACGGCTCGGGGATCGTGATCGTCAACGCCGGGACGGGTAAGGACTCGATCGACTTCGTGGTGGACTTCAACAATATGCACCGCGTCTGCTACTACTTCCCGCCCTGTCCGTGAGGCAGCTAGCCCTCCCGGCGGCTGCGGTTTGCCTCTGGGGTCAGGTCCTGGGCGCGCAGGACGCCGTCGTGTACGGCACCGTGCACGGCGAGTCCGTCGGCCCGCTCCGTTCCGCGGAGGTCGTCGTCCTCGGGCCGAACCTCGGCACCCTGACGGACCGCGGCGGTCACTATCGCCTGTCGCGGGTCTCGCCGGGCGTCGTCATCGTCCGGGCGAGGTTTCTCGGCTACGTCCCGGCCTTCGACACGGTCAGGGTTGCGGCGGGCGACTCGGTGGAGGCGAACTTCGTCCTGCGCCCGTCCGTGACCGATGGCCTTCCATTCGTCGTCGTCGGCCCGGTCGTTGTGACCGCGGCCAAGCGCTCCCAGCTCCTCGACCAGGCCATCACGAGCGTCGCCGTCGTCAGCGACACAGAGCTCGCCCGCCGCGCGGTGAACACGGTGGACGAAGCCGTGGACAAAGCGCCGGGCGTGCAGTTCCTCTACGGGCAGGTGAACATCCGGGGGTCGACGGGCTACGTACAGGGCCTGGGGAGCCGGGTGCTGATGCTGGTCGATGGCGTCCCCGCGAACCAGGGCGACCGCGGCGGGATCAACTGGGACCTGGTGCCGCTCGAGGAGGTGCAGCGCGTCGAGATCGTAAAAGGCGCGGGCTCCTCGCTGTACGGGTCGGCGGCGCTGGGCGGCGTCGTGAATGTGCTCACGCGCGACATCGCGCCCGGCTTCCACGCACGCGTGCGCGCCAGCGGCGGTAGCTACGCCAACCCACCGCATGACGTCTGGAAATTCCGCGACTACACGGGCGCCGAGGAGGGGCTCGATGCGACGGGCTCCTACGGGACCGAGCTGGTGCGCGCCAGCGTCACCGGCGGTGGCTGGCACTCGGACGGCTACCGCGAGCAGGACCGGCGCGACCACTGGCAGACAGCCGCGAAGCTCGACTGGCGGCCGTTGGCCGCGACACGCCTCACCGCTTCAGGCTCGTGGGCCAGCGACCAGTACGAGACGCCGCTCATCTGGTGCACGCGGGGCGGCTGCGACGACCGGGGGCAGGCCTATCAGCCCTTCATGATCGACACCGCGGGGCGCGGCGCGTTCACACGCTCCGATAAGGGCTACGTCAGCGCCACGCTCGAGCGCACGGCGTCGGCCCGCTTCGCCTGGCAGGCCCGCGGCTCGTGGCTGCGTACGCGCTTCAGCGACTACCAGCCCGGCAACGACGACGCGGGCATCGCCAACCGGTTCGGCGCCGAGCTGCGCGCGCTCGCGCACCCAGCGGAGGGCCGCGTGGTGACGGTAGGCGCTGAGGGCGCCCGGTCCGACGTCGCGAGCGACATCTTCGGCGACCACTCGCAAAACGAGGTCGCCGCCTACGGAGAGAGCGAGCAGCGCGTCGGGCGCGCCCGGCTGACGGCCGGTGCCCGCATCGATTACATCGCGGTGGACGGCGGCGGGCTCTCGGCCGTGGTGAGCCCGCGCGTGGGCGCGGTGCTGGAGACGAGCGCCGGCGCCTGGCGCGCGTCGGCGGGACGCGGGTTCCGCGGGCCGTCGCTCGCGGAGCGGTTCGTGTCGACCATCGTGAGCGGACTCGTCGTGATCCCCAACCCAGACCTGCATCCCGAGACCGCCTGGTCCCTCGAGCTGGGCAACGCCGCGCGCATCTCGCCGTCGGTCCATGTCGACGCCGCCCTCTTCTGGACCGAGGCGCACGACCTGATCGAGCCGAACGTGAACCTGGGCACCGGCCAGATCCAGTTCCGGAACGTCGCCCGAGCCCGGCTCGCGGGGCTCGACCTGTCTCTCAGCGCGACGCCGCTCACCCCCCGGCTCACGACGGCGCTGGCGTACACCTTCCTGTACGCCCGGGGGCTCGCGCACGACACCGTGCCCGAGCGCCCGCTCGCGTTCCGCCCGAAGCACCTCCTGACATTGAGCGCCGACTATCAGTGGCACACCGTGTCCGCCGGCGGCGACTTCCGGTACACCAGCCGATTCGAGCGCGTCGAGCTCTACCCGGGCGACGAGCGCGTGGCCGGGAAGGTGCTCGACCTGCGAGTGGGCGTCGAGCGGGGACCGTTGTCGGTCCGCGGCCGGCTCGCGAATGCACTCAACTACATCTACAACCAGGTGCCCCGTACGCTCGCGCCGGTGCGGACGCTGTCGGTCACGCTGACCTGGACGTATTAGATTGTGGCGATGCTCGGCCCCCCCCTCCTCCCGCTGGTCATGACGCTCTGCTGGGGAGCGCTGCAGGGCGGGCCGATCGACGGCACCTGGGAGCTGGCCCGCATCTTTCGCTCCGGGCCGGCCGCCGCCAGCCACACGGTCCCGATCGACTCGACCGTGTACCTGCGCTTGACCCTGAAGACTATGCCCGGCGAGTGGATCGATGGCCGGCTGTACCGGCGGTATCATGGCCGGGAAGAGCGCGGCAGGATCGAGGCGGGGCCGCTGCGCGGCACCGGACGCTACATCATCGGCGCCGACCTCGAGAATCCCGTCTCGCAGAAGGCGCGCACGGCCGCCTGGCTCGTCGGCGACACGCTGCGCCTCGGCACGCCCTTCGTGCCGGACGCCGACAGCCTCGAGCTCCGGCGCGTGACGACGGACGCCCCGTATCCCACCACCGTCCTCGAAGTCGTGACAGGCCGATGACACGGTGCTCCGCGACGGTCTCTCGCGTGACGCCGTTTCTCTTGACGTCTCTCGCGGTGGGTTGCGGGGGGGACCGCTCGCGCTCGCCGACCTGCGGCCTGGCGCTGCTCGTGGGACCCCGGCTCATCCAGCAGCAGCTCAGCGTCCTGCCATACGTGCTCACCGACGCGCCACGCGGGCTGTCCGCGTCGCTGCCCGCCCTCGTCGCGGGCACGGCGCAGCAGGGCGAGGTAGCGGTAGCCTACGGCGGGCAGCGGCTCATCCTGACCTATCAGGGCCCGAACTTCCCACCGTTCCCGACGGACTCGGCCGTGTACGCCTTGCTCGTCGTCGACGATTCGACGCAACGCGCCCAGGGCGTGCTCATCTACGAATCCGTGCGGCCGCCACCCACCTTCCCGCAGCTCGGTACTGTGAAGGGAGGGGGCGGCGACAAGACGATCCCGCTGTACGGCGTCCGCGTGGACTGGCCCAGCGTGAGCAACCCCCGCTGCCCGCTGCTCGGCGCCCCGGCCCCAGCACCCCGATGAGCGGCGTCGTCCTCGTCACCGCCCCGCTGCGCACCGATGCGGGCCGCGAGCGGGTCGCCCTCAACACGGCGTACGTGCGCGCCCTCGCGCGCGCCGGGCTCGTGCCCCTGGTCGTGCCGCCGATCCTCGACCCCGAGAGGGCCGGCGCCGCGCTCGATCGGGTCCACGGTGTCGTGCTCACCGGCGGCGACGATGTGGACCCCGCACGCTACGGCGCCCGCCCGCATGCGAAGCTGGGTGAGATCGACGTCGCGCGGGACGCCGTGGAGCTCGCCCTGATCGCGGGCGCCCGCGCTCGCCGGCTCCCGATCCTGGCGATCTGCCGGGGCATCCAAATCCTCAACGTCGCGCTCGGCGGGACGCTCTACCAGGATCTGGCGAGCGAGCGAGCGGGCGAGATCGATCACGCCGACACGCGGTGGCGCCACGGCCTGCGGGTCGAGGCCGGCTCCCTCCTGCATCGCACCATCGCCACCCTGGAGACCACCGTGAACAGCCGCCACCATCAGGCGATCCGCGACCTCGCGCCGTCGCTGCGCGCCACGGCCTGGGCGCCCGACGGCGTGATCGAGGGCGCCGAGCCGCCGGACGGCGAGCCGTGGATGCTCGCCGTGCAGTGGCATCCGGAGGACGACGTCGAGGATGCGCTGTTCCGTGGCTTCGCGGAGGCGGTGCGGCAGCCCCAGGGAGTGGCATGAGGTGACCATCCCCTTCCCTTCCCGAGAGTGGGTGAAGGCGTACCGTGCGGCCATCAACGCGAGCGAGAGTTACCGCGTCGCGTCCACCGAGTGGACCCACGGCGCCGTTGCGCTCGTGGTGAACCCCCAGCCGGAGATCGGGATCGCCGAGCCGGTGGGCATCTGGCTCGATCTGGACCGCGGCACCTGCCGCGAGGCGAAGGTCGTCTCCCAGACCGAAGCCGAGCAGGCGCCGTTCGTCATCACCGGGGACTACGGCCAGTGGAAGCGGGTGATCCGCAAGGAGCTCGGCCCGATCGCCGGGATCATGCAGCGCAAGCTTGCCCTCAAAGGATCGCTGCCGATCGTAGTGCGGTTCGTGAAGTCCGCCGAGGAGCTCGTCCAGGCCGCGACGCGGGTACCGACGAAATTCTTGGATGAGTAGAGACGTCAGACGTCAGACGTCAGATGAGGCACCCTTCTGATGTCTGAAATCTGACGTCTGATGTCTCAAAGATTTCTCAGTATCTTTTCCGGCGTGCTCACGTGCGGGAACAACACCCGATCGCTCAGCCGGTTGAAGGCGACCCGGAGCGTGGGGAACCGCTGCGCCGCGGTGCGGTAGATTCCGGCCACGCCGAAGCGCTCCGCCAGGCGGTGCTCGGCGGCGAGCCGGTAGCCCTGGCGGCCGAGCTCGTCGTAGTACGGCAAGTCCGGTCCTCCCTGGCGATTGCGCCGGGCCTCGACGTAGTCGGGGAACAGGCCCGCGAGCCAGAGGCTGTAGTTTCCGAGATGCACACGCAGCAGGAATCCGCGCTCCCCGGTGTCGTCCACCCCGGTCAGCTCGCCGATCATGTCGACCAGGTAGGCGTAGGTCTGGTCATCGGCGCGCCGGATGCGGGTGTGGCGGTCGTGGTCGCCGAACTCGAGGATCAGGGCAGCGAGGTAGTCGGCGAGCTCGCGGTCGTCCACGCCTGCGGCGAGCAGCGTGTGCCGCACGGCCACGTAGGTGAACAGGGCCGGCGACGGGACCACGAGGGTACGCAGTGCGAGCAGCGCCTCGAACAGACCCCGTTCGTCGAGCAGCCTGTCGGGGCCCTGCTCGAGCAGCAGGCGCTCGTAGCGCGCGCGACGCGTCGCGTCGCCCCGAGCCAGGGCGAGTGCGACGAGGCGGAAGTCCGCCGCCCGCAGGCGACCGCGGACGTTCGCCAGGATCATGCCCAAACCTCCCGCTAGTTCTGCTACCCCGCGACCGATGGAGTTGCTGGCGAGGCTGACGACGCTCTCCCAGGAGCTCGCCGGCGCCTTCCGGCCGGCGACCGTGGTCGAGGTCGTCGCGCGAACGTTGGACGACCTTCTCAAACCGGACCGGCTGTCCTTCGTCCTGCTAGACGCTCAGACGAACCAACTCGCCGTGACCCACGACACCAGTGCCGTCCCCGCGCGCACGGACGACCCGTTGCTGCAGCTCGCGCTCCGGCGCGGGCCCCTCGCGTTCGCGCGCAACGTGAAGGAGGAGGCCCGCCGCCGCGGCGCCGACCTGACCGACGAGCCGCCGGGATCCTGGATCGGCGCGCCGCTGGTCGCCGCCGGCCGCGCCGTGGGCGCGGTCTCGCTCGCGAGCGACCGCACGGGCGTCCTCGGCAAGCCGGAGCTGACGCTCGTCACGGCGGTGCTCGCCCAGGCCGCCATCGCCCTCGAGAACGCCCGGCTGGTCGAGCTCCTCTCCTCGGCCAAGCGCGAGTGGGAGAAGACCGTGGACGCGATCACCCAGGCCATCTGCATTATCGATGCCCACGGGATGGTGCGGCGCGCGAACCGCGTCTTCGCCGAGCTCATCCAAGTGCCCGTCACGGCGATCCCGGGGCGCCCCTGGCTCGGGCTGCTGCCACCCGTCTGGTCGGACCCGGTGGCCCGCGCCCTCGCCGAGCCGGCCGCGACCCAGGCCGAGATCCGGGCCGGCGAGCGGACCCTGTCGTTCACCGCGATTCCCATGGCCGAGCCGGGCGCCGCCGTCCTCGTGATCGAGGACCAGACGGAGCGACGCCGGCTGCAGGAGCAGCTGATACAGTCCGAGAAAATGTCGGCGATCGGTCAATTGATCGCGGGCGTGGCGCACGACCTCAACAATCCCCTGGCCTCGGTGGTGGGGTTCTCGGACTTCCTCGCCGAGGTCGGGGACATCCCGCCCCAATTTGTCGAGCCGCTGCAAGTGATCCGCCAGGAGGCCGAGCGGGCGGCCACGATCGTCAAGAACCTGCTGTCGTTCGCCCGCAGTCAGGAGGGCGAACGCAAGCTGCAGCCGATCGGGCCGATCATCGAGTCGACGCTGGCGCTGCTCCGCAACCAGCTGATGGCGAACAAGGTCGAGGCCACCCTCGAGGTGGACCGTGGGCTCCCCGACGTCGAGGTGAACGGCAACCAGATCAAGCAGGTGTTCGTGAACCTCATCAACAACGCGAACCAGGCGATCGCGAGCGACGCCCCGAGCGGCCGGATCTGGGTCGCCGCGAAGCGGCAGCGCGAGGGCGTCGCCGTGAGCATCACGGACTCGGGGCCGGGGATGACGGAGGAGATCGCCGGGCACGTGTTCGAGCCGTTCTTCACGACCAAGGGCGAGGGGGAGGGCACGGGCCTGGGACTCTCGATCTGCCAGGGGATCGTGAAGGAGCACGGCGGGCGGATTACGCTCGACACCAAACCAGGCGGCGGCGCCACGTTCACGGTCGAGCTCCCCGGCGGAGCGCGGGCGCCGCTCGTCGAGGCCGCCCCGGCGCCGGTCGCCGCAGGCAAGCGGCTGCGCATCCTCGTGGTGGACGACGAGCCGCACATCCTCTACTACATGCGCGCCACGCTCGAGAGCTGGGGGCATTCGGTGGAAGTGGCGAGCGACGGAGCGTACGCACTGGAGCGGGCCATCGCGGGCGATTTCGACGTCATCATCTGCGATCTCCGCATGCCGCACCTCTCGGGGCGCGAGATGTACCAGAAACTCGCCCGCCAGGACCCGCGCGCCGCCGAGCGCATCATCTTCGCCACGGGCGACACGGTGCGGGGCGATACCCTGCAGTTCCTCGAAACCCTCGGCCGCCCCTATCTCCACAAGCCATTCACGCTCGCCGAGCTGCGCGCCGCCCTCGGCCACGCCGCCAATCAGCCTGCCTGAGCATGCTGCGCGTCCTCCACGTCGATTCGGGACGCGTGTACCGGGGAGGGCAGAATCAGGTTCGGCTGCTGACACGCGAGCTGGCGCGGGAGCCCGACGTGGAGCAGCGCCTGGTGACGCGGCGGGGCAGCGAGCTGGCGCGGCGCGTCGCGGCAGCCAGGGTCCCAGTGCACGAGGTCCCGTGGACCATCGGGCTCGACCCCCGGGCTTGGTGGAGGCTATTCCTCCATGTCAAGGCGTTCCAGCCGGCCATCATCCACGCGCACGATGGCCACGCGCTCGGCATCGCAACGTGGGCCGGGGCTTGGCTCAAGCACGACGCCGCCGCGCCCCGCCTCATCGCGACCCGTCGGGTGGTATTCGCCGTGCGCCGGGCGAGTGCCCTATACCGAGCCGATTACATCGTGGCGATCTCGGAGGCCGTGAAGGCCGCGCTTGTCGCCGCCGGGGTGCCGCCGGCAGAGATCGGCGTCGTTCGCTCGGGGATCGACCCCGACGAGGTGCGCGCGGCGGCCGCGGTCCCATTCGGTCTGCGCACGCGCCTCGGCCTTCCCCCGGGCACCCCAATCGCGGTCAACGTCGCGGCGCTGGAGCCGGCGAAGGACCAGGCGACCCTCGTCCGGGCGGCACAGACGGCGCGCGCGCTCCGGCCGGACCTGCACTGGGTGATCGCCGGGATGGGGGAGCAGCGGCGCAGGCTCCAGGCGCAGATCGGCGCGCTCCAGCTCGCCGATCGCGTGCACCTGGTCGGCCAGATCGAGCACGCGGACGCATTGATCGGCGAGAGCGACGTCCTGGTCATGTCGTCCAGGGAGGAGGGGCTGGGCAGCGTCGTGTTGCACGCGCTCGCCCTCGACAAGCCCGTCGTCGCGACGCGCGCCGGCGGCCTCCCTGAGATCGTACCCGCCGAATGGCTGGTGCCCGTTGGGGATGCGGGCGCCCTCGCGGGCAAGGTCGTGCAGGCACTGGCTCGCCCGTCCCCGTTTCCCCTTCCCCGGCAGTTCACCGTCGGTGCGATGGCCCGCGGCGTCTTGGCCGTGTATCGCTCGCTCGTCTAGATTGCAGGGCCATGATCTACGTCTGCGTCCCGGCCCACAACGAAGCCCGCACGGTCGGGCTCGTGCTGTGGAAGGTGCGGCAGGTCTTCACCGCCTTCCCGCGCGAGTATCAGCTGCTCGTGGCCGACGATGGGTCGAGCGACGGCACGGGCGTGGTGCTGGCGTCCTACGCGAAGGTGCTGCCCCTCACCGTCGTGACGCACCGGGAGCGGCAGGGGTACGCGAAGAGCCTGGAGGAGCTGCTGCGTCTCGCGCTGCAGCGCACCGACCACCCCAAGCGTGACTGCGCCATCACGCTGCACGCCGATTTCGTGCACTCGCCCGAGAGCATGGAGGAGATGGTGAAGCGGATCGAGTCGGGAGCGGACCTGATCGTGGCGGAGCAGCGGGACGAGCGCGGCCGGTCTCCGCGGGCCGTGCGGCTCGCGCGCCGCTGGACGCCGCGGCTGCTCCCCGTGCCGGGTGTCAAGGACACCGTGTCGGGCTTCTGCGCGCTGCGGCTCATCGTGCTGCGTCAGGCGCTGGGGGTGGGCGGCGGGCGCGACGCGACGCCCCTGCTCTCGACCGACGGCTGGTGCGCCAGCGCCGAGCTGCTCGCCCGGCTCGCCCCGCATGCCCGCCGCGTGGACGCCATCCCGGCCGCGGCGCGCTACGATCTCGTGCAGCGCCCCTCACGGGTGAAGCCGTGGCGGCAACTGCTCGACGCGTGGCGGGCCCGCACCGTCATCCGCGCCGCCCGCACCTCGGTCGTCGCGCTGCTGTGCCTCGCGGGCGGACTCACCGGCCAATCCGACAGCACAAGGAGGGACTCGGCCCGGGTGGACTCGGGCCGAAGCGCAGCCTCGATCGCGATCGGCGCCGTCGCCTCAGCCGTCCCCTTCCCCGTCGGGGAGCGCCTGGTCTACCAAGCGAAGTTCGGCCTGTTCAACGTCGGCACCGCTACCATGGAGGTCGCCGGGCTCGATACCGTCCGCGGTACCGAGACCGTGCACCTGGTGTTCAGCATCAGCGGCGGCGCGCTGTGGTACCACATCGAGCAGAAGCTCGAGTCCTGGGTGGGTCGGGGCGACTTTCGGTCGCGCCGCTTCTGGAACCAGACGGAGGAGAAGGGAAAGGCGTGGGAGCGGAAGTTCGAGATCTACCCCGACTCCGGGTTCTACCGCGAGGCCGGGCGCGACACCACGGTGGCGACAGTGCGCGAGCCGCTCGACGACGCGGCGTTCCTGTACTGGATTCGCACCGTCCCGCTCGAGAAGGGAAAGCGCTACACCTACGACCGCTACTTTCGGCCGGAGCGCAACCCCGTGATCGTCGAGGTGCTGAAACGCGAGCGGGTGAGCGTGGCCGGGAAGAAATGGGACGCGATCGTCATCCGGCCGCGGATCCCCAACGGCGGCGGCATCTTCGCGGAGCGGGCCGACGCGCGCATGTGGCTGTCCGACGACGACCGCCACATGATGCTCGCGCTGCAGTCGAATTTCTCCTTCGGCCAGGTCACGATGAAGCTCAAGGAGTACTCCGACCCTCCCCCGGGGCACCCATGACCGAGTACCGCGAGGCGGACTTCTCGCGCCTCAAGACCGTCTCCATCGCTCAGCGCCCCAACAAAGTCGACCCATCCCTCCTCGGCCATCCGCCCGGCCGCGACCGGAGCTTCGCCGCCTTTTGGCGCTCCCTCCCCGACATCCTCGCCGCGAAAGACCTGCGCTACGTCGCCGACCAAATCGCGCGCGCGGCGGGGCGTCGGGCGGTCGTCGTGCTGCTCGGGGGGCACATCATCAAGGTCGGCCTCGGCCCGCTGCTGCGGGAGCTACTGCGGCGCGGCGTGATCACGCACCTCGCGATGAACGGCAGCGCCGCGATTCACGACTTCGAGCTCGCTGCCTACGGAGGCACGAGCGAAGACGTTGCCCGAGGGCTGGCGGACGGCACGTTCGGAATGGCGGAGGAGACCGGGCGGGAGATGAATGCCGCCGTCGCCGAGGGCGCGCGGGCCGGTCGCGGTATGGGGGAGGCGCTGGCCGAATACCTGAAGGGTCGGGCGAACCTCGCCGCCCCCGATGTGTCGGTGCTGCTCGCCGCCGCCGCCGGCGGGATCCCCGTGACCGTGCACGCCACCGTAGGGGCGGACATCACGCACCAGCACCCCACGGCCGACGGGGCTGCGCTGGGCGCGACAAGTCACCGCGATCTCAAGCGACTCGCGGCCGTCCTACCGGCGCTCGATGACGGTGGAGTCGTGCTCAACCTGGGAAGCGCGGTCGTGATGCCGGAGGTCTTTCTCAAGGCCCTGACCATCGCGCGCAACCTGAATGGGGGAAAGCCGACGGGGTTCACGGCTTGCGATTGCGACATGCAGCGGCACTATCGGCCGCGAGTGAACGTGGTCGAGCGTCCGACACTCGCGGGGGGCCGCGGCATCCAGCTCACCGGCCACCACGAGATCCTCATCCCCCTGTTGTGCTGGGCGGTACTGGAACGGCTCGATGCGCGCGAGCGACCGCCGGCGGACTAAGCGTCCGCCGGGCGGCCCTTGATCATGTCGCGGATCTTGTCCGCCGTGCTGGGGCTCACGAGCCGCAGCACGAAATAGAGAATGAAGCCAATGGCGGCGAGCTTCAGGATCCACAAGGCGAGGCCGAAGAGGCCGCCGAGCAGACCGAAGAAGATGTTGAGCGCCACGAACGCCAATGCGGCGAAGATGGCGAAGCCGAGTATACTCCTGAACATGGCCGGTTTCCTCCGTGATGCCCGACGTTCGGGCCGTACGTCGGAATGTAGCAGCGGGTTTCAGGGGAGCGCCAGCGCGTGAAGGCCGTCGACGTCGCGGTCATCGGCGGCGGGGCGGTGGGGGCGGCGTGTGCCAGAGCCGCGGCCGCCCGCGGCCTGCAAGTCGCCATCTTCGAGCCCGGGCCCGACCCCGCCGCAGCCTCCCCGGCGTCCGCGGGGATGCTGGCGGCACAGATCGAGCCGACCGACGACGCGCTCGTCGGCTTCTCGGTGCGGGCGCGCGACCTGTACGAGCCCCTGGCTCCCGCGCTGGCGGAAACGACGGGCATCGACATCGCCTTCTGGCGGGCGGGCATCGCGGCGGTCGCATTCGACGACGCCGCGGCCGATCGACTTAAGGAGGATGTGGCCCGCCAGCGCCAGGCGGGGTTGCGCTGCGACTGGCTGGATGGCGACGAGGTGCGCGAACGCTGGCCGGGAGCGGCCCCAGACTGTCGCGGCGCCCTGTTCGCGCCCGAAGACGCCGCGGTCGACCCGCAGGCGCTGACCCGCGCCTGCCTCGCCGACGCCCGCCGGTTGGGAGCCGCGCTGCACGCGGAACAGGTCACCATGGTCGAAACGGTGACCGGCCGGACACGGGGCGTGACGACGCAAGCCGGAACGACAGCCGCGGAGCACGTCGTCCTCGCGGCCGGCGTATGGGCACCGCAGATCGCCGGACTGCCGCGGCCGCTCCCGGTGGAGCCGGTGCGCGGGCAGATGGCCGCGACCGCCTGGCCCGCCGGTACCCCGGCGGCAATCCTCTATCACGATCGCGGCTACGTGCTCGCTCGCGGCGCGGACGCCTTGCTCGGCACCACGATGGAGCACGCAGGCTTCGACTGCCGCGTCACCAACGAGGGCCTCGCCCAAGTGTTCCGGGGAGCCGTCCGCCTCCTGCCGACGTTGCTCAATCACGCCGTGCAGCGGATGTGGGCGGGCCTCCGCCCGGTGACGGCCGATGGCCGTCCCATCGTCGGCCCCGATCCGGAGGTGGAGCGACTATGGTACGCCACGGGGCACGGGCGGAACGGCATCCTGCTGGCCGCACTCACCGGTGAGATCATCGCGGATCTCGTGACAAAAGGCGAAACCGACGTGGACATCTCGGCGCTTCGGGTGGAGCGGCTGACTCGGCTGACGGCCGACCGCTGACAGCTGATGTTCAAGACCTGCGCTTTCTGCAACGGTAAGCTCGACGGCGACGGCGGCCCCTCTGGGCTCGGCGTCGGGCGACGTCTCGCGTTCGACGAGTGGAAGGTCCGGCTCTGGGTCATCTGCCCCAAATGCACGCGCTGGAACCTCGCGCCGCTGGACGAGCGTCTCGAGCACGTCGAGGCGCTTGCCCGCGCCGCGGGGGAGGGGCGCGTTGCAGCTGCGACCGAGCAGGTGGCGCTGATCCGCTGGCGGGCGTACGACCTGGTCCGGGTGGGCCGGCCGCCGCGGCTCGAGTTCGCAACGTGGCGCTACGGTGAACGGCTCAAGGCGCGCCAGCGCGAGCAGCTCAAGTTCGTGATTCCGCTCACGGTGGCGACGGTGGGGCTCGCGGTGGCGGTGAACGTCGCGGCAGGTGGATCCGTCGGCGTGTTCGTGTGGAACATGCCGAACATCGCGCGGGCGATGTACACGGGGATCATCGGTCGCCGGACAGTGGGCCTGGTCGAGCCACCGTTGTGCGAGCGCTGTGGCAGCCTGATGCGTCTCCGCGCCAAGCACATGGCGCACGCCCGGATTGTCCCCGACAGCACGGCGGGCCTGGGGCTGGTCCTGAGCTGCCCCACCTGTCGCTCGGAGGGCGCGCTGCTGGTGGGGGCGGACGCGCAGGCGGCGTTGCGGCAGGGACTGACGTATCTGGCGCTGGCCCGCCGCGGCCGGGAGCGCGCCGAGGACGCGGCACGGCTGGTCGAGGGCGCCGGCGGGCCGGATCGGCTCATCCGCGATGTCGCCCGGCGGGAGCTGACGCTGCGCAGCATCGCCCCGGAGCGGCGGCTCGCCCTCGAGATGGCCGTGGACGAGCAGGCGGAGGTCGAAGCGTTGGAGCGGCAGTGGAAGGATGCCGAGGAGATCGCCGAGACCGCGGACGGCCTGCTCTCCACGACGGCGGAGCTGGAAGAGGAGCTGCGTCGGTTGAAGAATCGCAAGCCGGCGAGCGATCAACCATCTAGTTGAAATTTGACCTTTTGTCGCCTTCCGCGCTTCACTATCTTCTCCAAGCCTCATGGCCACCGCGCTCACCCAGATCACGGCTCGTAAACCCGCCTGGCTGAAGGTCCCCGCCCCGGGGGGCCCGAACTATCTCGCTGTGAAGCGCCTCATGCGTGAGCTCGAGCTCCACACCGTGTGCGAGGAGGCGCATTGCCCCAACGTCGGCGAATGTTGGGAGCACAAGGCCGCCACCTTCATGATCCTGGGCGGTGTGTGCACCCGGAACTGCGCGTACTGCGCGGTCCCGCACGGCACCCCCGCTCCCCTCGACGCGGGCGAGCCGGCCCGTCTCGCCGAGGCGGTGCGGCACATGGAGCTGAAGCATGTGGTCATCACGAGCGTGGACCGGGACGACCTGCCGCACGGCGGCGCCGAGGTCTTTGCGGCGTGCATCGCCGCGATCCGCCAGCGGACGCCGGACACGTCGGTCGAGGTGCTCATCCCCGACTTCAAGGGCAACGAGCGGGCGCTCCGGATCGTGGTCGACGCGCAGCCCGACATTCTGAACCACAACCTCGAGACCATCGAGCGACTGTATCGGCTGGCGCGGCCGGGCGGCCGGTATCCGCGCGCCCTCGAGCTGCTGGGTCGGGTGAAGCACCTGGATCCCGACATGCTGACCAAGTCGGGCATCATCTGCGGGCTGGGCGAGGAATGGGACGAGCTGCTCGGCGCGATGCGCGACCTGCGCGCCCAGGGCGTCGACATCCTCACGCTCGGCCAGTATCTGCGCCCCTCGAGCCAGCACCTCCCGATCGCCCGCTATTACACGCCGCCCGAGTTCGCCGAGCTGCGGCGCCTCGGCATGCAGCTGGGATATCGCCACGTGGAAGCCGGGCCGCTGGTGCGCTCGAGCTATCATGCGTGGGAGCAGGTCGAGCGCGCGAGCGCCGCCTCTTAGCCCCAACCGCCCCATGACCACCGCCACCGCCCACGCCCCGAAGGACCAGTCCCAAGCCGAGCTCGAGCGGCGAATGCTGCGACAGATGCTGTTGATCCGTCACTTCGAGGAGAAGGCGGCGGAGGCTTACGCACTGGGCAAGATCGGGGGGTTCTGTCACCTCTATATCGGCCAGGAGGCGGTGGCGGTCGGCTCGCTCGCGGCGTTGCGCGACGACGATTACGTGATCAGCTCCTACCGTGAGCACGGCCAGGCGTTGGTCCGCGGCATCTCGGCGGGCGCGGTGATGGCCGAGCTGTTCGGAAAAGCGACTGGCTGCTCGAAGGGCAAGGGCGGCTCGATGCACCTGTTCGACGCCGAGAAGCGTTTCATGGGTGGGCACGGCATCGTCGGCGGGCATGTCCCGCTCGGAGCGGGGATCGGCTTCGCAATCAAGTACAAGGGTGGCAACCAGGTCTGCATCTGTTACTTCGGAGAGGCGGCCGTCAACATCGGCGCCTTCCACGAGACGCTCAACATGGCCTCCGTCTACCACCTGCCCGTGATCTTTTGCTGCGAGAACAACCGCTACGGCATGGGGACCGCGTTCGAGCGCGTCGCCGCGGTGACGGACGTCGCGGAGCACGCCTGCAGCTACGACATGGCGGCGGAGTTCGTGAACGGCATGGATGCGCTCGCCGTGTACGCCGCCACCCAACGCGCCGTCGAGCGCGCGCGCAAGGGTGGTCACCCGACGCTGCTGGAGGTGCGCACGTACCGCTTCATGGGGCACTCGATGTCCGACCCGCTGCACGGCGTATATCGCACCAAGGACGAGGTCGAGGAACAGAAGAAGCGGGATCCCATCTCCCAGCTGGCGCTCAAGCTCAAGGAAGACGGTGCGCTGGATCAGGCGGGGCTCGACGCGCTCGACGCGGAGGTGCGCGCGGAGGTGGAGGAGGCGGTGAAGTTCGCCGACGCAAGCCCCGATCCGGATCCCGGCGAGCTCACCACCCACGTGGTCGCGGACTGAGCGATGCCGACCCTGACCTATCGCGACGCGCTGAACCAGGCGCTGCGGGAGGAGATGCAGCGCGACGCCTACGTGTTCCTCATGGGGGAGGAAGTCGGCGTGTACCAGGGCGCCTACAAGGTGAGCCGCGGGCTGCTCGAGGAGTTCGGGCCGACACGCGTGGTGGACACGCCCATCGCCGAGCTCGGGTTCGCCGGCATCGGGGTGGGGGCGGCGATGGCGGGACTCCGCCCCGTGATCGAGTTCATGACGTGGAACTTCGCGGTTCTCGCCCTCGACCAGATCGTCAACTCGGCGGCGAAGCTGCTGTACGAGTCGGGCGGCCAGTTCCCCATCCCGATCGTGTTCCGGGGACCGAACGGCGCGGCCCTCCAGCTCGGCGCGCAGCACTCACAGGCGTGGGAAAGTTGGCTGAGTCACATCCCCGGCCTCAAGGTGGTGGCGCCGGCGACGCCCGCGGACGCCAAGGGCCTGCTCAAGTCCGCGATCCGCGACAACAACCCCGTCATCGTGCTCGAGGGCGAGATGCTCTACAACACCAAGGGGGAGGTGCCCGAGGGCGAGTACGTCGTGCCGATCGGCAGGGCCGACGTGAAGCGGGCGGGGCGGGACGTCACGCTCATCTGCCACTCGAAGACCGTCGCGGTCGCCCTCAAAGCCGCGGAGCAGCTCGCCGAGCAGGAGGGGGTGTCGGCGGAGGTGGTCGACTTGCGCTCGCTGCGGCCGCTCGACGAGGCCGCCATCACCGCGTCAGTCGCGAAGACGAACCGCGCCGTCGTGGTCGAGGAAGGGTGGCCGCACTGCGGCATCGGCGCGCAGGTCGTGGACGTGATCCAACGCGAGGCCTTCGACCATCTCGATGCACCGGTGCTGCGCGTGACGCAGGCCGACGTGCCGATGCCCTACAACAGGCAGCTCGAGCGGCTCGCCAAGCCAAGCCCCGACAAGGTCGTCGCCGCCGCACGGCGCGTCCTCTACCTCGACTGACCATGGCCGCCAAGGTCTTCATGGAAGCGCTCTCCCCGACGATGGAAGAGGGGCGCCTGGTGAAGTGGCACAAGCAGGAAGGCGACGCCGTGAAGGTCGGCGAGACGCTGGCCGAGGTCGAGACGGACAAGGCCGTGATGGATCTGATCGCCCGCGCCGACGGCGTGCTGCGGCAGGTCGCGGTAACCGATGGGCAGACGGTGCCGGTCGGGAGCGTGGTCGCGGTGATCGCCGCGCCGGGGGAGGATGTAAGCTCGCCGGTCACCACGCCGGCCGCCGTGACTTCGGTAAGCGGGAAACGGGAAACGGGAAACGTTGGCCTCGCTACCACCGCCGCGCCCGTGGCTGTCTCCCCCGCTCAAGTTGTCTCTGGCGCGGACGCCACCCACGTGAAGGCTTCGCCCTTGGCAAAGCGCATGGCCAAAGAAGCCGGGGTCGATCTAAAGCTCGTCACCGGATCGGGTCCGGGCGGCAGGGTGGTCAGACGAGACCTGGAAACTGCAGGGAGAGTGGAGAAGGGAGAGGTACGCTCCGTCGCGGCGTCGGCCGCAGTGCAGCGGAGCGAACCTCTCCCTTCTCCCGTCTCCCCGGTGGCGGCGAGGTCGGGTGGGGCGTACGAAGACGTTCCCCTCACCCAGATTCGCAAGACGATCGCGAAGCGGCTCGCGACGTCACTCGGCCCCATCCCGCACTTCTTCCTCACGACCGAGGTCGACATGGAGCGGGCCGCCGAGGCGCGGGACGCGCTCAACCGGCAGCTCGGCGACCGGGGCAAGGTTTCCTTCAACGACATCATCGTCAAGGCGACTGCGCTCGCCCTGACGAAGCACCGCGCGTGCAACGCCTGGTTCCAGGAGGACCACATCCGCTACTGGAACGAAGTGCACCTCGGGATGGCGGTGGCGGTGGAGGACGGGCTGATCACGCCCGTGATCCGCAACGCGGACCTGAAGCCGCTACTCGAGATCGGGCAGGAAGCGAAGCAGCTCGCCGACAAGGCGCGCAGCCGCCGGCTCCAGCCGAGCGAATATACCGGAGCGACGTTCTCCGTTTCGAACCTCGGGATGTTCGACATCGACCAGTTCACGGCGGTGATCAATCCACCGGAAGCGGGCATCATAGCGGTCGGCTCGATCGCGCCGAAGCCGGTCGTGTGGGATGGCCAGGTGGTGCCGCGCCGACGCATGCGGATCACGATGAGCTGCGACCACCGGGTGATCGACGGGGCAACAGGGGCGGCGTTTCTGAGAACCCTGAAGGAGATGCTGGAAAACCCGCTGGCGATGCTGTTGTGATTGCGGATTGGGGATTGCGGATTGCGGATTGGCAGTACCGTGACCTCGCCTCATGACAATCCGCAATCCGAAATCCGCAATCGGGGAGGGGGGAAACGGTGGCGAGTCAATTTGACGTGATCATCCTCGGTGGGGGGCCGGCCGGCTACGTCGCCGCCATCCGGGCCGCCCAGCTCGGCTTGAGCACTGCAGTGGTCGAGAAGGACAAGCTTGGCGGGGTGTGCGTCAACATTGGCTGCATCCCCACCAAGGCGCTGCTCCACTCGGCGTACATCGCGAAGCTGCTGCGGGAGGCGAAGGAGTTCGGGGTCGACGCGGGGCTTGTCAAGACCGATTACGGCGTCGCCATGCAGCGCTCGCGCCGCGTGAGCGACCAGAACTCGAAGGGCGTCGAGTTTCTGATGAAAAAGAACAAGATCACGGTCGTGAAGGGCAGCGGTGTGCTCCAGCCCGGACGTAAGGTGAAGGTCGGGAGCGACAGTTACGAAGCGCGAAAGGCGGTAATCATCGCGACGGGATCGCGCGTGAAGGGCCTGCCGCAGATCGGATTAGAGATCAACAAGACAACCGTCATCTCCTCGGACGAAGCGCTGTTTCTCGAGAAGGCGCCGGCCACTCTGGCGATCATCGGCGCCGGCGCCGTGGGCATGGAGTTCGCCGACATTTTCAGCGCCTTCGGCACCACGGTGACGCTGATCGAAGCGCTGCCGCGGATCTTGCCGCTCGAGGACGCCGAGGCGTCCGAGGCGCTGGCGAAGAGCTACAAGAAGCGCGGCATCGAGGTGATCGCCGGCGCCAAGGTGAAGAAGGGGACGCCCGCTAAGGACAAGGTGACCCTCGAGGTCGAGGCGAACGGCGCGACGCGGAAGATCGAGGTCGCGGCGGTGCTGATGGCGGCGGGTCGCGCCGTGAATACGGAGAACATCGGCCTGGCCGAATGCGGCGTCCAGGTGTCCGAGCGGGGCTTCATCAAGGTCGATCCAGGCCTGCAGACGACCGCGCCGGGCTATTACGCCATCGGCGACGTGGCCGGGCCGCCGATGCTCGCGCACAAGGGAATGCGGGAGGGCGTGAATGTCACCGAGCTCGTCGCGGGCAAGAAGCCCCACGCGATCAGGTACGATAACGTGCCCAGCGTGACGTACTGCCACCCCGAGGTGGCCAGTATCGGGCTCACCGAGGACCAGTGCAAGGAGCGGAAGCTCGAGTACGTGGCCGGCCGGTTCCCGTTCTCGGCGAACGGCCGGGCGCGTGGAACGGGCGAGACCGAGGGCTTCGTGAAGATCCTGCGCGACAAGAAGTACGGCGAGATCCTGGGCGCCCACATCGTGGGCGGGCACGCGTCCGAGATCATCCATGAGCTGGCCGTGGCGCGGGAGAACGAATACACCGTGGAAGAGGTCGAGCTGGCGATTCACGCGCACCCGACGATGTCCGAGGCCGTTGCCCAAGCCGCGCTCGATTCGCTGGGCCGGGTGGTGGACATGTGAAAGACCCGCTCGCGATCGGCCTCGGCGCACTGGCGTGCGGCGCCGGGCTCGGAGGAGGTACCATCGTGGCCGCGCTCGTCATCGTGCGAACCCTGGAGCACCACGTGAGCGCATCGAATTACCAAGAGAGCGCGGCAGACCCGGTCCTCGCGGGCACGCTCGCGGGCCTCGCGGTCGGCGCGACGTTCGGCTGGCGCCGCAGTCGCTGGCTGGACAACGTGTGGCAACGCGGAGTGATCGGAGTGCTATCGACCGTCGGGGCGCTACTGCTCGGCTTCATCGCCTGGCCGATCGACCATCTGTTCGGCGTCGGCGGTCTCGCCGTGTGGGGAGTCGCGAGCTTCGTGCTCGGTGGCGCGGCGAGCGCGTGGGCGGTACGCGGAAGCCGAGACGATGCGTTGAGGGACGCGGAGTGACTGGACGCAGCGTTGACGTGATCGAGGCCGGCTTGGTGCCGTACGCCGAGGCGCTCGAGTGGCAGCGGTCGCTCGCTGAGGCGCGCATCGCGGGGCGGCTGCCGCACGACGTGTTGCTGCTGCTCGAACATCCTGCCGTCGTGACGCTGGGCCGCACCGCGCGTGCGGGCCACCTGCTCGAGCCGCACGGCGTGCCCGTCGTCGCGGTGGAGCGCGGCGGCGATGTCACCTTCCATGGCCCCGGGCAGCTCGTCGGCTATCCCATTCTGGACCTGACCGGTTACCGCCAGGACCTGCACTGGTATCTCCGCACGCTCGAGCAAGCGTTGATCGCCGCCCTCGCCGAGCTCGGCATCCGAGCCGAGCGGAACCCGGGCTACACCGGCGTCTGGACGCCAGGGGGGAGCCGCAAGATCGCGAGCATCGGCGTCCACGTGAAGCAGTGGGTCACCTGGCACGGATTCGCGCTGAATGTGACGACCGACCTGTCGCACTTCGAGCGTATCGTGCCGTGCGGGATTCCAGGAGTCGTCATGACGTCCGTGGAACGGGAGAAGGGAGAAGGGAGAGGGGAGAAGCAGCTCTGGGACGACACGGTCGCGGCGGTGATTCGGGGATTCGCAAAGGCCTTCGACGTCACGGCGACGACGGACGGCGTCGAGCAACTGGGTCTCGCGACGGCGTCGGGCAGAAGCGTCTGACCGGAACCGTGCCAGCCCTGAACGACCGCCTTCCCCCAGGCCAGGTCGTGACGACGAAATGGCCCGTCCTGCACTACGGGGACGTCCCCCGGGTGGAACTGAAGACCTGGACGTTCGCCGTGTCGGGACGCGTGGCTCGGCCGTTCACCCTGACCTATGACGAGCTGCTCGCGCTGCCCCGCAAGACCGTGCGCTGCGACATCCACTGCGTCACGCGCTGGAGCAGGCTCGACAACACTTTCGAAGGCGTCCCGGTGCAGCTGCTGCTCGAGCGCGCCGGCGTGGGCCCCGAGGCGAGCCACTGCCTCGTTCTCGCCGAGCAGGGGTTCACGACCAACCTACCGCTGACAGACCTGGCCCGCCCTGAGAACCTCATCGCCCTCAGGTGGGGCGGCGAGTGGCTCACGCCGGAGCACGGCTGGCCGGCACGGCTGCTGGTGCCGCATCTCTACTTATGGAAAAGCGCGAAGTGGGTGCGCGGCTTCGAGCTGCTCGACCAGGATATGCCGGGCTTCTGGGAGCAGAACGGCTACCATATGCGCGGGGATCCGTGGCGGGAAGAGCGCTACGGGGGCCGCGCGCTGACCCAGCACGAGATCAACCGGCTGCGGAATCTCAGCAAGAAGCGGGGCTAGGCGAGCAGCTCGGCTGCGATGACCTTTCTCATCTCCTCCTCCCCTTGTACCGAACCGGACCGGCGTGCACCGCGTCACAGGGCGGAACCGTCTGTGCCGGCGCGACTTACTTAGCCCGGGACGCTCCCAGCAGCTGATAAAAACGCTGGAACACCTGAATTCCGTCCCACAGCTGCTTCAGATCGAGCTTTTCGTTCGGCGCGTGCAGCCGGTCATCGGGCAAGCCGATGCCGGTGAGGATGACCGGCGCGCCGCTCTTGCCGAGCGCGGGGACGACCGGGATCGACCCGCCCGCCCGGGCGGGCACCGTCCCGCGCCCCACGACTTCCCGGAACGCCTGATCGAGCAGTTTGAATGCCGGGTGGGTGAGCTGCACGGTAGCAGGGTCGGCGCCGTGCAGGAACTTGACGCTCGCGTGCACGTACTTCGGCGCCAGCCGCTTGACGGCGGCGGTGAGCTGGCGTTCCACCACCTGGAGCTTCTGATCGGGGACGAGCCGCAGGCTCACCTTCGCCTTCGCCTCCGCGGGGATCACCGTTTTGGCGCCATCGCCCGTGAAGCCGCCTGTGATGCCGTGGATCTCGAAGGTCGGGAGCGCCCAAAGGCGCTCGAGCACCGAGTACTTCTTGAGCCCGGTGAGGGCCTTCGCCTGCACGCGGTGCCTCAGGAACTCGCGCTCCTTGAAGGGCAGGCGCTTCCAGCTCGCGAGCTCTGCCCTGGTGGGACGTCGCACGGCGGCATAAAGGGCCGGAATATTGATCCTGCCGTCGGGTGACTTAAGCTTGGCCAGCAGCCGCACCAGCTCTTCGTGCGCGTTGGGCGCGGCTCCGCCGAACTCGCCCGAATGCAGATCCGACTTGGCGGTGCGTACCGTGATCTCGGCGTAGCACAAGCCCCGCAGCGTGGTGTACACCGCCGGCCACTTCGGGGCGACGTAGGCCATGTCGGCGATGAGGACGACGTCGGCCCTAGTACGCTCCGGCTCGCGCCGCAACAGCTCGAACAAGACGCGGCTGCCATGCTCCTCCTCGCCCTCGATCAAGAACCGGAAGTTCACCGGCGGTCGGCCCGTCGCCGCGATCGCCTGGAGGAGGCAAAACACCTGGCCCTTGTCGTCCGCCGAGCCGCGGGCGAAGAGCTTGCCGTCACGCACGGTCGGCACGAAGGGCGGCGTGGTCCACTCGGCGAGCGGATCGGGCGGCTGGACGTCATAGTGACCGTACAGCAGCAGCGTAGGCGCCCCGGGCACTTCGGGGCCGACGCCCCACACGACCGGATGGGTGTCGCTCGCGAGAAGCCGCACCTCGCGGCAGCGGAGCCGTCGCAGCTCGCCCGCGACCCACTCCGCCGCCGCGCGGCACTCAACGTCGTGAGCGGGCAACGTCGATACCGAGGGGATGCGGAGGAAATCCATCAGCTCGCGCAACAACCGATCCGTGTCCATGCGGGGCAGAATTTAGAAGCGTAACACCGTGGAGGAAAGACGTGGAGGAAGACCGCTGAGGAAATGCGTTGGGGACACACGTCGTCCCTCCACGGCATTCTTCAACGTCGACCCTCAACGTCGCTACTTGACGTCAACGTCGCTACTTGACGTCGTCCATCGAGCCGTCTAGCCGTCCGCCGCGCCGCGGATATATTCGCGGCCATGCGAACGACCGCGTCGTACGAGCTGTTCCCAGACGCGCCGAGCGAGCGAGCGATGGCGCGCGCCCGCTACCTCGCCCGGGAGGGACGGATCGCCGACGCGGAGAAGGCGTATCGCGACTTGCTGGCCGCGCACCCCGATCTCAAGCCCTGCTGGGCGGAGTGCTTCGAGCTGCTGCGGAGCCACGGGCGGCGCGAGGACGCGCTCCACCTCGCCGAGGGGGCGCGCGCGCAGTTCGGGGACTCTGCGTTCCCGCTCGTGCTGAAGGGCGCGGCGCTGATCGAGCTGGAGCGCTACCGCGAAGCGCTCGGCGCCCTCGAACAGGCCATCGAGTCCGATCCGGACCTCGCGCTCGCCTGGCACGAGCTCGGGTACGCGGCGTTCCGCCTGGGCGACCGCAACCGGGCACTGCTGGCGCTCGACCGTGCGTTCGCGCTCGAGCCGCACACGGAGACGCTGCGGCTGCGGGGGCGCATCCTGCGCGACGCCGGACGCTACCAGGCGGCGGAGGTGGCCTACGAGGGCGCGGCCCAGGCCGCCGAGCATGCCGAGCAGCGCCAGGGGGCGGAGCGGGAAATCGCGATCACGCGGCGCTACGCCTTCTACGCCCCGCGCCGCCCGGAAGACCTCTCGCCGGCCGAGCGCTGGTTCGCCGAGACCGGCACGGTTGTGCTCGCCCCCGACCCGGGCGCGGACGTCCCGGACGATGCGGCGCTGATCGCCGCCTTCCTGGACGTGGCGCACGATTCCCGCTGGCGGTTCGGCCAGGTGGTGGCGCTGGGTCCGGCGCTGCCCGCCTGGCAGTCGCTCGCGGACGGGCTGGGGGCGCCGTTGGTCGGCCGCGCGGCGTTCGACGCCGCGGCGGTGCCGCTCGTCGTAGCGCAACGCGCGCTTCCCGGCGACGCCGGGTGGAGCGCGCTACAAGCCGCGGTGGCCCGGGACGGCACCGGGCTGGTGTTCGTGCTCGAGCACGCCGCCGACGACACCGCACCGGCGCCGGGAGCGGCGGACGTGATCGGCGTGCTCTCCGACGCCGGGCGCCGCCGCGCGCGTCGCATCAACGTCGCCCACGCACTGTCGGAAGCACAGCACCCGGCGGCCCGCCTCGCCGGCCGCCGCCTCGTTCGCGAGTGAGCTCGGAGCTCGGCGTTCCCAGGCTGTGGGAATACCGACCTTCCCACTTCTCCCGCCCGTGCTCACGACCCCGCAGTACCCCGTGACAGCTCCCGCCACTCCCCGCAGCCCGATGTCTGGGAAGGCCATCGTCGCGAGCCAGTTCGACCGCGCCGCCGATCTCATCAGCCTCGAAGGCTACATGCGCCGCATTCTCATGTCTCCGTTCCGCGAGGTCCAGGTCGAGGTCCCCGTACGGATGGACGACGGCCGCATCGAGGTGTTCACCGGCTATCGCATCCAGCACAACGGCGCGCGCGGCCCCTGCAAGGGGGGGATCCGCTACCACCCCGACGCCGACCACGACGAGGTACTCGGGCTCGCCGCGATCATGACGTGGAAGACCGCGCTCATGGACATCCCGTTCGGCGGCGCGAAGGGCGGCGTGACGGTCGACCCGAAGAAGCTCTCCAAGCTCGAGCTCGAGCGACTCACGCGGCGCTTCACCCAACGCATCTCCATCATGCTGGGCCCCTACCGCGACATCCCCGCGCCGGACGTGAACACCAACGCGCAGGTGATGGCCTGGATCCTGGATGAGTATTCGAGCCGTCACGGCTACACGCCGGCCGCGGTGACCGGGAAGCCGGTGTCGCTCGGTGGGTCGCTCGGGCGCGAGGAAGCGACCGGCCGGGGCGTGATGTACGTGATGATGGAGTACTCCCGGGACTTCGGGATCCCACTCAAGGGCAGCCGCGTCGTGATTCAGGGGTTCGGGAACGTCGGCGGCCACCTCGCGCGGCTGCTCGCCGCAGAGGCGGGAGCGAAGGTGGTGGCGGTGTCGGACGTGAACGGCGGCATCGTCAACGAACAGGGGCTCGATGTCCCAGCGCTGCTGGCCCACACCGCCGGCCGCAAGCCCGTCTCCGAGTTCACGGGCGGCCGGGCCATCACCAACGACGCGCTGTGGACCATCCCGTGCGACTGGCTTGTCCCCGCCGCGCTGGGCGGCGTGATCGCGAAGGAGACCAATGCGCGGACCATCGACTGCAAGGTCGTGGTCGAAGGCGCCAACGAGCCCACCACGCCGACGGCCGATCGAATTCTCGAGCAGCGCGGCATCGCGGTGATCCCGGACTTCTTGGCGAACGCGGGCGGCGTGACCGTCAGCTATTACGAATGGTCGCAGAACCTGCAGCAGTACCGCTGGACCCACGAACAGGTGAACCGCGAGCTCCAGGCCACGATCACCAAGGCCTACGTGGCCGTGCGGGACCTGGCGAAGTCAAAAGGAGTCACGTTCCGGACCGCCGCGTACGCCATCGCCCTGCAGCGGGTCGCCGAGGCAGAGCGGCTCAGAGGGAATTAGTCGTCGGGGGGTAGGCCGGACCGCGAATACAGCGCCTGGTACGGGTCGGTCCCCGGTTGCGTGAACACACGCAGCTGAATCGCGCGGATCGTCTCGGTCAGATTCGCGCCCGAGTGCACGTAGATCTCCTCGAACAGGTTCAGGTTCATCCGGTACAGGCGTTGGGCGATCACCACAGCGTTGTTGAGCGGGGCTCGCGCGAACCAGCGCCAGTCGTACGTCTCGAGCGACTGCCCCACAGGGCCGGCGAGCTGCGCCCGGGCCCACCCGAACAGCGTCGCCCGGCCGCGCTCGAGCTCGGACGCCGACAGCGCCTGCGCGTACGCGGAGTCGAGCCGTCTGGCGAGCTCGGCCCAGAGCACGTCCAGCGTACGCTCGTCGCGCCAGCGCGCCGCGGCGCGCTTCGCATCGGCCGCGTCCTGCCGCGAACGGAAAAACGCTTCTGCCCCACGGTAGCCGACGAAGCTGGCGAAGCTCTCGTTGAACGGGGTCTGGCTCTTCACGTACAGCGTGTTGTGCGCGAGCTCGTGGATCACGGTGGCCACGAGCTCCATCGTGTCGCGCTCAATGATCGTGGAAAGCAGCGGATCGCTGAAGTAGCCGAGCGTCGAGAACGCCCCCGCGGGTCGCAGATAGGTGTCGTAGCCCTGGCGCTCGAGATCCGTCGCGTTGCGTCGTGCCTGGTCGAAGTTGAAGAATCCTTTGTACGGCACCGTGCCGACGATCGGGTACTGCCACGTGTACTCGCGCAACCGATCCCGCCGGCTCGCGGAGAGCACGAGCAGGAGGGTGTCCCGCCCCACGTCGACATATGTCGTGTACGTGTCGCCCACGAGCAACTTGAGGGAGTCCGCCGCGTAGGCGCGCGCCGTGAGCACGAGCGCGAGGCGCTGGCGCAGCTCGGCCGTGGTCTGCGGGTCGGCGACGAGCTGCGCGATGGCGCGACGCTTGAGGAGGATGCGTGCCTCCTCGACTCCCGCCCGCGCGAGGTAGCGGGCGTCGTCGCTCAGCAGCAGCGCCAGCGCGAGCAGCGCCGGCACACCGATCAGCACCCAGCGCAGCAAGCGGCGCGCCACGCGGCCCCAGCGCGGCCGCGCGCGCTCCATCAGGGGGTCCATCGCAGCCCGAACCGGTGCGTGCCGCCCCCGCTGCCTCCCCCGCCGGTTCCGGTCTCGGACGCGCGGTAGGCGTAGTCGAGGTGCAGCCGGCCGAGCTCCACGCCGGCACCGTAGGAGAACGGAGCAGCATCGGTAGACGTGGAGTGGCCGGCATAACCCACCCGGGCGACGATCCCCGTGCCGTGCACCACCACACCCCCCTCCACCCCCGCGATCAGGAACGCGGCGCCGGCCCCGCCCGAGGGCCACTGGCCCTCCAGCGTAGTGAGCAGCCGATACGCCCCCTGAGGATCGACGTAGTTCAGCGTGAGACCGGCGCGGCTGCGACGCGGGAGTCGCACCCCGCCCCCCAGGTCCCCGCCGAGGTTCTGCACGCTCGCGCCGAACGCCATCAAGTCGAAAATAGCGATTGCGACGCCCACGTCACCGGCCCAGGCGTCAGCGGTCGTGGCGCCGAGCGTCTCACGGACATACTTGACCGAGGTGCCCAGGGCGATGAAGCTCGCACGGAACACGAGCGACGAGAGGCCGAGCAGGTCCGTCGCGCGCACCAGCGCCCCCGAGGTGTCGAGCGCGGCAGCGCCGAATCCCCACGACAGGCGCCCTGCCCGCAGGGCGAGGGCGCCCGACCCGACGGCCGTGCCGCCGGGAAAGCGCTGGTACGCGCCTTCGACCGACAGGTGGCGAATCGTGGCGATGCCGGCGGGGTTCGAGAAGACCGCGCCTGCGTCACCGACGAGCGCCGCGCCCGCTCCCCCTAATCCGGCGGCGCGCACTGACCCTGGCAACCCCGCGAGCGTACCGGCCACGCCCTGCGCTTGGAGCGAAACAACCAGAACGGCGTTACAGGAAACCGTCACGAACAGACGTCGCGAAACGCCGTATAACACGGCTACGCCGTTCCGCGACGTTGCTTCGTGACGTCTCTTCGCGACGCCCCTCCGTGACGCTTCACTGAATTCGAATGACGTTCAGCCGCGGCACGATGGCCGTCCGCAGCGCTCGGCCCAACCCGTCACTGAACAGGACCGTAAATCCCGCCGCGCCCGCCGCCTGCTGGACGCGGAAATAGGTACCCGATCCCGCACGCAATATGCCGCTCAGGTTCACACTGCTCCCCGCACCGACGCCCGGAGCGAGCGGGAGGGTCGCCGGCAGCGCACCCGTGTTGAGCGGAGGGCTGGGGCAGCGCGTCTTGAGCGTGCCGTAATCCGTGCGGAACCGCCACATCTTGTATTGCAGCTCGGCCGGAGTCGCGAAGCCCGGGAGATCGGAGACCCAGTTCGCCAGCGCCCAGCGCTCGAGCAACAGCGGGAACGACTGCCCGGTCTGCGTCGCCACGTTCTGTGGACCGGTGAGGCTGGTGATATCGAGCTTGCGGGTGAAGACGCTCCGCTGCGCGAAGGACGTATCGGCCGAGTACTGGTCCATGATGTAGCGCAGAAACAGCCAGTAGGCGCCGCGGCTCGCCAGCGCCCCGATGCCGCTGGTGTCCACCAGGAAGTAGGTCTGCGGCGCCTGGAAGTACTGGGCCGAGTTGTACACGTCGCCGAACACGAAATTGCAGTATGTCGCGGTGTCCGCCGGCAGGAAGCTGCGACCGCCCAGCTCCTCCGCATAGTGCGACAGCGCCTCGTTGAGCCACAGGATCTCGGCTTCTCCGTGGCTCTGTAGCACATGGTGGTTGTAGCTGATCATGTGCTGGAACTCATGCACGAAGGTGACCGGCACCAGGCGCTTGACTCCAGCGACCGAGTGCGAGCAGCTCAGCGTCGCGTTCGGATCCGGAACGATCGAGTAGAAGATCTCGCCGTTGTTGTACTGGGAGGCGAAGAACGGATCGATGTCGGCGCCGAAGAAATACCCGGCCACGAAGCCTTTGGTTGTGCAGTCCGACGCTGTCACCAGCTGGTTCACCCGGTTCGTCATCAGCACGATGACCACGCCGTTGGCGTCGATATCCGACTCCCGCCCGAACGCGGTCGTGTCGATTTCGTACAGTCGCGTGTCGAAGACTGCTCGCAGGGTGTCGAGGTCGGTCTGTGACAGGCCTGGCTGGGGCGCCGCACTGTCCACGTAGATGGCGATGTGCTGCCCCAACTTCATCAGCGTGGCTCGCACTGTGGGCAGGGTGTCGCACTTCAGATTGCCACACACCTTGAACGTTCGGTTCGTCCCCGAGTCAGTGGGCGGGATGGGGCCCTGCAGCGACGCCTGGACCCCTGCCCGGGGTCGCCGCGACGGCACGGGATAGGCTCGGGTCCGCTCCGCCTGGCGCAGAAACAGATGGAACCGCTCGGCCGGCGACAGCTCGGCGGGCGATGCCTCCGGGGCTACGAACTGCGGCGCGATCGCGGACGGCGCGAGGACACCCCCTTGCAGCTTGAAGCTCTGCGTATCATTGGGGGTGCCGCTCGCCGGCTGGGCGACCAGCAGGTACTCGGTTGGCGACGCCGACGCATTCGCCGGGAACACCGTGCAGCCCGAGGTCGGCGCCGGGTCGATGGACTGATACGCCGCCACCCCAAGGCCGAGCGCCGTTCCGCCGGTGCAGGGAGGGAGCGTCGCACCGGTGCCGCCGTCACCCTTCTGACACGCTACGAGCAGCGATGACACTCCGACCAGCCACAGCCGCTTCGCCACCATGAGTTCCCCCCAGGACTTCCCCGGCCCGAACCAGCGCCTGGCGGAAGCAGATTGGTCCAGCCACCTCGTGTACGCCAATCATCGCCACGACGAGGGTCTCGAGCGAGAGCCCCCACTCAGGAAACGCCCGCCGCGCCAGGTGGGCGAGCCCCAAGGCCACGCCCGCCTGCGATATAAGGCCTAGCCAGCCGTTCCGGGCAAGGGCCGGCGTCACATCGGGGTGGCGGCCGGCCCACAGCAGACCGTACCGCAAGCTCATCGCCCGCAACCCGATAAGGAGCAGCGCCCAGGGCCACAGCTCGGCGAGCACGCCCAACTGCAGCCCGGCGCCCGCCAGAGCGAAGAAGATGACGTACACCGCCGGCGCGCCCCGGTTCAGCTCGCGCCGCAGCTGCTCGCCCTCGGCGCGCGCGAAGTTCTCCAGGTAGAACCCGGCGGCCAAGGCGATGAGCACCGTCTCGAGATGCAGCAGCCGTGCGGTCTCGGCTGCCAGCAGCGCGGCCGCGACGAGGAACAGCGCCGCCGAGCGCCGCGCCAGCCGCAGGTAACGGGAGAGGCCAAGAGCGAGCGCGAGCCCTACGGCCAGCGAGCCCACGAGCCGCAGCGCGGCGAGCCCAGCGACCGTCAGGTTGAGCGCCCCGGCGCTCGCCAGCGCCTTGGAGACCACGAGCACGAGGGTGAACAGGATCGCGACGCCGACGTCCTGCGCGATCGTCACACCGAGCAGGTAGCGGGCGAACGGCCCGCGCGGCTCCAGCTCGCCGATCATCGCGCTGGTGATGGCGGGCGACCCGGCGGCGGCGAATGCGCCGAGCACGAGCGCGACCGTGAGCCGGTCGTGCCACGGCTGATGCGCCGCGATGGGCAGCCACGGGCTCACCGACCATGCGACGAGCGTCACTGCCACGAAGGGGAAGGTGATCGCGCCGGTCGCGAGCCGCCCGAGCGCCGTGCGGCCCGTGCGCAGCATCTCGAGCGTCAGCTCCGACCCGGCGGCGAGCGCGAGCAGGCCGACGGCGGCGTCCGCGATGAACTGCAGGGCCGCCACCTCGTCCGCCCGCATGAGGCCGAGCCACGCGGGCCCCGCCGCGAACCCGAGCAACAGATAGCCGGTCACGCGCGGCAGGCGCACGCGCCTCGCGAGGTCGCCACCCACGAGGGCCACGAGCAGCAGGAACCCGAGCGCCAGGGTCGCCCGCGCTTCAAGCGGCCCGCCCGCGGTGATGCGATGAAACAGCGCCATCATCAGAACCAGCGCGAACAGGCTCGCGACCCAGCGCATGGGCCGCAAAGATATTCGCGCCGCAGGGATTTTGACAATGCGTGTGAGCGCCGGTATTTTCAGCGGGTGCCCCTCCCCCCAAAAAATTGGATTGAGGCCGTGCGCTTCGGGGACGATGGACTCGTCCCCGTCGTGGCTCAGAGCGCGCTCGCCGGCGAGGTGCTGATGGTGGCCTACGCCGACCGCGAGGCCCTCGAGAGGACCCGCGACACCGGTCAGGCCCACTACCGCAGCCGCTCGCGCGGCGAGCTGTGGCAAAAAGGCGCGACGTCGGGACATACGCAGGCGGTGCAGGAGGTGCGCGTGGACTGCGATGGGGACGCGGTGCTCTACCTCGTGCGCCAGCAGGGTCCGGCGTGCCACACCGGGGCGCCGACCTGCTTCGGCGAGGCGACCGGCGGCACCCTAATCCGGCTGGCCCGCACCGTCGCCGAGCGCGCCCGGGACAAGCCCGCCGGCTCGTACACGGCCCAGTTGCTCGACGCGGGAGTCGCGAAGATCGCCCAAAAGGTCGGCGAGGAAGCGGTCGAGACGGTGGTCGCCGCCACCAGCGAAGACCGGGCGCGGCTCGCCAGCGAGGCAGCGGACCTCATCTATCATCTATTAGTGCTGCTGGAAGCCAGACAGCTCCCCCTCGACCGGGTGCTCGAGGAGCTGGACGCCCGAGCCCGCTAGGGGGGGTCATGCCGTTCGTCCACCTCCACACCCACAGCGAGTACTCCCTCCTCGACGGCGCCAACCGGATCCCCGACCTGCTCGACCGGATCCGGGCCCTGGGTATGGATTCGCTCGCCGTCACCGACCACGGCAACCTGCACGGGGCGTGGCAGTTCTACACCGAGGCGAAATCCCGCGGCCTCCGGCCGATCCTCGGCTTCGAAGCCTACCTCGCCTTCGGCAGCCGTCACAAGCGCGAGAAGCCCGTCGACGCCCCGGCCGGCTACTCCCACCTCGTGCTGCTCGCAAAGAACCGCATCGGCTACTCGAACCTGATCAAGCTCTCCTCCATCGGATTCCTCGAGGGCTTCTACCGGCGGCCCCGGATCGACCGGGAAGCGCTGGAGCAGCACCGGGACGGCTTGATCGGGCTCGCCGCCTGCCTCTCCGGCGAGATCGCGCTGTACCTGCGGCAGGGGAACTACGAGGCGGCCAAGGCCAGCGCGCGCTATTTCGCCCAGCTGTTCGGCAAGGACGGGTTCTGGCTCGAGGTCCAGGATCACGGCCTGGCGGATGAGAAGGTCGTTGCGGCAGGGATGTACCGGCTGGCGCAGGAGCTGGGCCTGCCGGTCGTGGCGACGAACGACGCGCACTACCTGAGGAGAGACGACGCCGAGGCACACGACGTGCTGCTGGCCATCGGCACCGGCAAAGACCTGGATGATCCCAACCGGTTCCGCTTCTTCGGCCAGGAGAGCTACGTCAAGTCGGAAGCGGAGCTGCGGCCGCTGTTCACGGAGCATGCGGACGTCCTAGCCGAGACCGCGCGCGTCGCCGAGCTGTGCGAGTTCGACTTCGAGAAGCGCTACTTCCTGCCCCAGTTTCCCAGGGCGCCTGAGTTCGCCTCCGACAATGACCTGCTCGTCCACCTCGCGCGCGCGGGAGCGCGGGCGCGCTACGGCGATCCTCTGCCCCCGCCAGTGGAAGAGCGGCTCGCCTACGAGCTGGGGGTCATCTCGCACACCGGCTACGCCGGCTATTTCCTGATCGTCTCCGACATCACGACGGCAGCGAAGGCCCGCGGCATCCCGGTGGGCCCGGGGCGCGGCTCGGCCGCGGGGTCGCTCGTCGCCTACGCGCTGGGCATCACCGATATCGACCCGCTCAAGTTTGATCTGCTGTTCGAGCGGTTCCTGAACCCCGAGCGCGTGACGATGCCGGACATCGACCTGGACTTCTGTTTCGAGCGCCGCGGCGAGGTGATCGAGTACATGCGCTCGCGCTACGGGCGGGAGTCGGTGGGCCAGATCATCAGTTTCGGGACGCTGAAGGCTCGGGCGGCGTTCCGCGACGTGGCACGAACGCTGCGCCTCGAGATGGGGGACGTGGACCGGCTGAGCAAGATGATCCCCTCCGGTCCCGGCTACGCCCTCACGCTCGCCGAAGCCGCCGAGAAGGTGCCGGACCTGCGGGCGGCCGCAGGTCAGGACGAGCGGGTGCGCAAGATCCTCGAGCTCGGCACCCGCATCGAGGGCCTGGCGCGCCACGCGTCGGTGCATGCGGCGGGCGTCGTGATCGCCCCCGGCCCGCTCAGCGATTACGTCCCCGTCTGCCTCGCGCCGCAGGAAGCGGACGCGATCATCACGCAGTTCGACATGGTCGGACTGGAGCAGGTCGGGATGCTGAAGATCGACATCCTGGGCCTCAAGACACTTACCGTGATCCACGACGCGGTGAACATGGTGCGCGAGCGGCACGCCGTGACGCTCGACATGCAGGGACTCGACCTCGAAGACCCCGACGTGTACCGGCTGCTGCGTTCCGGCCGCACCGCGGGCGTGTTCCAGTTCGAGTCCCCGCTCGCCACCGATTGTTTGCGCAACATGCAGTGCGACCGGTTCGACGACCTGGTGGCGGCGAATGCGCTGCTCCGGCCGGGGCCGCTCGACACGGGGATGCACCTCGTGTTCATCAACCGCAAGCTGGGCCGCGAGCCGGTACGCTACCCGCACCCCGCGCTCGAAGACATCCTCAAGCCGACCTACGGCGTCATCACCTACCAAGAGCAGGTGATGCGGATCGCCAACGTGCTCGCTGGATTCTCGCTCGCCGAAGCGGACGTGCTGCGCAAGGCGGTGGGCAAGAAGGACAAGGAGCTGATCCAGCAAGAGCTGGGGCGGTTCGTGACGCGCGCGGTCGAGCGCGGGCACCAGCTGCGGGTGATCGAGGACATCGCCGCCCAGATCGAGACGTTCGGCCGGTACGGCTTCAACAAGTCCCACGCCGTCGCTTACTCGGTGCTGTCGTACCAGACCGCGTGGCTCAAGACGCGCTACGCGCCCGAGTTCATGTCGGCGCTGCTGTCGTCGGAGATCGGTAACACCGACAAGGTCGTGCAGTACATCGCCGAGGCGCGGGAGCTCGGCCTGGAAGTGCTGCCGCCCGACGTGAACGAGTCGGGGTTCAAGTTCACCGTGGTCGGCGACGCCCGAGTCCGGTTCGGGCTCGGCGCGATCAAGAACGTCGGGGGAAGCGCGATCGAGTCGATCATCGCGGGGCGGACTGGCGGGGGGCCGTACCGCTCGCTCGTCGACCTGTGCGACCGCGTCGATCTGCGGCTGTGCAACAAGCGCGTGATCGAGGCACTGGTCGACGCGGGCGCCTGCGACTCGCTCGACGGCCACCGCGCCCAGCTCATCGCCGCCCTCGACGCGGCATTCGCCGAAGCGCAGGCCCGCCAGGCGGAACGCATCAGCGGTCAGCATGCGCTGTTCGGGGAAGTGACGTCCACTCCCCAGCGGCCGGCCCCGCTCCCCGACGTTTTTCCCTGGACCGAGCACGACCGCCTCGCGCGCGAGAAGGCCGTGCTAGGCTTCTTCATCTCCGGGCACCCCCTCGCCAAGTACCGTGCCGAGGTGGAGCTTTTCGGTACCCGGACCACCGCCACGCTCGGCCGGTGGAGCGACCAGAAGGTGCGGGTTGCGGCGGTGGTCACGGTCGTGAAACGTCAGATCTCGAAGAAGTCGGGCGCAGAGTACGCGCGCCTCGTGCTCGAAGATTTCCACGGCACGGCCGAAGCCCTGGTGTTCCCGGAGGCGTGGGCCAAGCTCAACGACGTGATCCGGCCCGACGGGGCGCTGCTCCTCAGCGGAGGCCACAGCGCGCGCGACCGGGACGAAGAGCAGGCGCCGTTCATCGTGGAGGGGGCGCAGCCGCTGGACGAGCTCCGGGCGAAGGGCGCGATCGGCGTGGCGCTGGTGTGGTCGCGGACCGCCCCCCCGCCGCCCGACGCCGCCCGGGCCGTGGCCGCCCTGTGCGCTGCGCATCCGGGACCGTGCCCGGTGCTAGTGGAGTGGGCAGAAGGGGACGAGAACGGAGCTAGCCCCGGGCGTGACCCGGGGGCTGAGCCGGGCCGTGAGCCTGTGGCAAGCCCCGGGCGCGAGCCCGAGGGCGCGCGACTGCGCAGTCGCTCGCTGCGCGTCGAAGTCGCCGACGACCTGCTGGCGGCGCTGCGCGGGCTGCTGGGGCCCGACCACGTGCACCTGGTGAGGACGAGCTGACCGATGGCGACCCATACGCTGGACTTCGAGCGCCCGCTGCTGGAGCTGGAGCGCCAGATCGAGGAGATGAAGCGCGTCACCGGCGACACGGCGGTGGACGTGTCGAAGGAGCTCGCGGCGCTGGAGCGGAAGCTGGCGGAGCTGCGCGGCGAGATCTACAAGAACCTGACGCCGATGCAGCGCGTCCAGGTCGCGCGCCACCCGAAGCGCCCCTACACGCTCGACTACGTCAACACGGTCTTCACGGACTTCGTCGAGCTGCACGGCGACCGGCTGTTCCGCGACGACCCGGCGATCGTGGGCGGGTGGGCGCGGCTCGACGGCATGAGCGTGATGGTGATCGGGCACCAGAAGGGCCGCGACACGAAGGAGAACCTGCACCGCAACTTCGGCATGGCCCACCCTGAAGGCTACCGCAAGGCGCTGCGACTGATGGGGCTGGCGGAGAAGTTCGGCGCCCCGGTGATCACGCTGGTGGACACGCCGGGCGCCTACCCCGGGCTCGGCGCGGAAGAGCGCGGGCAGGCCGAGGCGATCGCCCGCAACCTGGTGGAGATGGCGACGCTACGCTCGCCGATCATCACCGCCGTCATCGGCGAAGGGGGCTCCGGCGGCGCGCTCGCGGTGGGGCTCGCGGACCGCGTGCTGATGCTCGAGAACTCGGTGTACTCGGTGATCTCTCCCGAGGGCTGCGCGGCGATTCTGTGGAAGGACGCGACCCAGCGCGAGCGCGCGGCCGAGGCCCTGAAGATCACGGCGGAGGACCTGCTCGAGCTCGGCGTTATCGACGAGATCATTCCCGAGCCACCGGGGGGCGCCCACGCCGACCCCGAGGCGGCCGCCCAGGCCCTGGGCGAAGCGCTGCGGCGCCAGGTGCGCGTGCTCCGGAAGACCAAGATCGAAAAGCTGCTCAAACGCCGGGAAGAGAAGTACCTTTCGTTGGGTGCCCTGAGCGAGAAGTGAGTTGACTCCAGTCGTCGAAGTCCGGTTCAAGGGGAACCGGAAGGAATACTTCACCTGGCCGTCCGAGGAGCCGCTCGCGCTGCACGATCCCGTGATCGTGGAGGTCGAGCGGGGCCATGATCTCGGGCGCGTGTCTGCCCTCGGGCCCGTCGCGGCGCGCAAGTGCGGCGCGGCGTGCAGCGGATGCAGCCTAGCCGAGGCCGCCGCGGCCCCACCCGCGCCGGAGCGGCGCATCGTGCGCCGCGCCAGCCCCGACGACGCCGCACTCGCCGACCGGCTGCACCAGGACGAAGCCGAGGTGCGTCGCAAGGTGATGGAGCGGGTGAAGCAGCACACCCTCCCGATGAAGGTGTCCGACGCCGAGTGGCAGTGGGACAAGAAGAAGCTGACGGTCTACTTCACGGCCGAGCAGCGCGTGGACTTTCGCGCGCTGGTGCGCGACCTCGCCAGCCTGTTTCACACGCGGATCGAGCTGCGCCAGATCGGCGCGCGCGACGAGGCCAAGCGGCTGGACGGCGTGGGCCGGTGCGGCCGCCAGTTCTGCTGCTCGAGCTGGCTCCCCGAGCTCCGGCCGGTGAGCCTGTCGCTCGCCAAAGACCAGCATTTGTCCCTCAACCCGTCGCAGATCTCGGGCGGCTGCGGGCGGCTGCTGTGCTGCCTGCGCTACGAGCACGATTTCTACGTGCAGACCCGCAAGCGCTTCCCCAAGGAGGGGAAAGTGTTGCGCACGGCCGTGGGCTCCGAGCGGGTACTGGCCGTGGACATCTTCCGCGAGACCGTGACGCTGCGCGCCGAGGATGGGGGGGGCGACACGCGCGTGGTGTCGCTCGAGAAGCTCAAGGAGGAAGTCGCGCGCGATGGCTAAATTCTACGTCACGACCGCGATCGACTACTCGAACGGCGAGCCGCACCTGGGCCACGCGCTCGAGAAGATCGGCGCGGACTGCATCGCGCGGTACCGGCGACTCGCGGGTGACGACGTCCACTTCCTGATGGGGATGGACGAGCACAGCCAATCCGTGATCCAGGCCGCCGCAAGCGCGCAGCTATCGCCGCAGGCGTGGGCCGACCGCATGGCCGCCACGTTCGCCGACTACTGGCGTCGCCTCGGCTGCAGTCACGACGATTGGATCCGCACCACGGAGCCGCGCCACGCCCGCGCCGTCACCGCCCTGCTCGAGCGCATTCGCGAGCGCCACCCCGACCACCTGTACGAGGCGGAGTACGCCGGACTGTACTGCACCGGCTGCGAGGAGTTCAAGACCGGCGCGCAGATCGTCAACGGCCACTGCATCGAGCACCCCACGCTCGAGCTGATTCCGACGAAGGAGCGCAACCACTTCTTTCGGCTGAGCGCCTACCGCGATGCGGTGCTCGAGCGCATCCGGTCGGGCAGCTTCGCGGTCGAGCCCGAGATCCGTCGCAACGAGGTGGTGCGCCTGCTCGAGGCCGGCCTCCAGGACATCTCGATCTCGCGGCAGCGGCAGCCGTGGGGCATTCCCTTCCCCGGCGACGCGCAACAGACCGTGTACGTCTGGTTCGACGCCTTGATCAACTACCTGTCGGCGACGGGCTTCCCCGATCCGGGCTACGAGCGGCTCTGGCCGGCGGACCTGCACGTCATCGGGAAGGGCATCACGCGCTTCCATTGTGTGATCTGGCCGGCGATGCTGCTCGCGGCGGAGCTGGCGCTGCCCCGCCGGGTCTGGGCGCACGGCTACGTGCAGTGGTCGGGTGCCAAGATGAGCAAGACCGCGGGCACGGCAGTGAGCCTGGGCGAGGCGATCGACTACCACGGCGCCGACGCGCTGCGCTACTACCTGCTGCGCGATGTCGGGTTCGCGAACGACGGTGATTTCACCTGGGAGCGGTTCGACGCGCGCTACACTGCCGACCTCGCCGACACGCTGGGGAACCTGGTGAAGCGCTCCCTCGACATGATCCACCGCTACCGCAGGGGCGTGGTGCCGCGCGTCTCGCCGGCGGCAGCGCTCGACGCTGCAGCGGGGGAACGGATCACCAGGTACCAGCGCGCACTGGATGGTTACCGTCTCGAAGAAGGAGCGGCGCAGTGGATGGAGCTCGCCGCGCGGGCCAACGGCTACATCCAGGAGACGGTCCCGTGGGAGCTCGCGAAGACAGGCAAGGACGCCGAGCTCGATCAAGTGCTCGCGAGCCTCGCCCGGACAGTCGCCCAGCTCGCCGTCCTCGGCCAGCCGTTCGTGCCGACCACCGCCGAGACCGTGTGGTCGCTGTTCGCGCCCTCACCGGCCCCCGGGCCGCTGGTTCAGGTGCAGCTCGCAGACGTCTCCGGCCTCGATGTGGCCGGCCGGCAGGTCGCGAAGCCGCCGATTCTTTTTCCCAAGCCTCGCCTGACGCCGGCGTGACGCCCAAAGGCCCCAAAAGCCCGTGATATGGCTCACTTCTGACAAATACTTACTGGTTGACGCTTTGCGAGTCGACCCGTAATTTTGAACTCCCACCGGGAACCCGGCCCAACGCCCTGTCCGGATTCTCCCTTCGGTCGTACATGCAGTACCGGCGCCCCCGGCGCCGGGCCACACGCGTTGACGCGAGGTCGCTGAGGGAGATGCGCAAGAAGGCGGAGCGACGCTGGACGGTCATGGTAGTGCCTCACGGCTCGGGAGCCTCCCGCGCCGTGGAGGTGTCACAGACCGTGGTGAAGGCATTGGCCGGGATCGGCAGCGTGGTGGCGCTGGCGTTCCTGGTGCTGGGCGTCGCCGCCATCTCCCGCGGCGTCAACATCACGCGCAGCCGGGCGCTCGAGAATGAAAACCGCGTGCTCGCGGACGAGGTCCAGCGGATGCGCGAGCGGCTCGTGGGTCTCACCGACACCCTCAACAAGTTCAGCGAGCGGGAGGAGGAGCTGCGGCTCCTCGCCGGGCTCACGCCGACAGATACGGGCGTGCAGCGGGCGGGGATCGGCGGGCCGGCCGGGACCTGGTCGGAGCGCGACAGCCTCGCCGCGCTGGGCCCGAAGGGCCAGGAGGCCATCGCCGCGCGGGTCGACGTGGACGCGCTCAGCCGGCGCGCCGACATTCTGGTGCGCTCGTTGAACGAAGCGTACGGCTCGCTCGCCAAGCAGCGGGAGCGGCTCGCAGCGACGCCGTCCATCATGCCGACGGCGGGGTGGATTTCGAGCGCGTTCGCCCGCGAGCGTTTCCATCCGATCCTGCACCTGGCGCGGCCGCACGAGGGCATCGACGTGACCGCGAAGATGGGCGCCGCGATCGAGGCGCCGGCTGCCGGCGTCGTCACCGACGTGAAATGGGAAGAGGGCTACGGCAACATGCTGACCATCGACCACGGCGGTGGTCTCGTGACGCGCTACGCCCACTGCTCGCAGATCCTAGTCTCGCGCGGCAAGCGCGTGAAGCGTGGAGACGTGATCGCGAAGGTCGGCTCGACCGGCCTCTCCACCGGGCCGCACCTGCATTATGAAGTCTGGGTGAACGGCCACGCCGTGGACCCGGTCAAGTACGTGCTGCCGGACGCGATCGTGGACTGAAACGACCGCGGTTTGGTGTCAGAACAGCAAAGGGGCACCGCTGAGCGTGCCCCTTGGTTTTTTTAGTTCGCCCGCCCGCAGCTTGACGCCCTTCCCGCGTCGCACGACAATGGAGACGGTCCTCGCCCGGGAGGCGCGTTGCGTGTTTTCGTCGACATAGCCATTGCCGTCATTGTCGCAACGCTGCTGGGCGCCGCATGTCACAAAGACACTCCTACCGGGCCCGGCGCCGGCCCCGGCCAATTCGCCTTTGTGAGCGACGCTCGCCTCGGTCAGTACGACATCTGCCTGATCAATACCGATGGGAGCGGCTTCGTTCAGCTCACCACCAGCCTCGCAGATGATTCCTGGCCGACCTGGAACCCTGCCGGCACGAAGATCGCCTTTCAATCCAACCGCAATCTCACGCCCGGAGGCAACGCGTCGCAGCTCGACATTTATGTGATCAACGCCGACGGGACCGGCGAGACGCGGCTCACCACGGATACGACGAACGAGGCGCAGCCGGCGTGGTCACCTGACGGTACGAAGATCGCCTTCGTCTCCGACCGCGATGACAACAACGAGGTCTACGTGATGAACGCGGACGGGACGGGCGTCGCCCGGCTCACGACGAACCTCACTGCCGACGAGCAGCCGGCCTGGTCGCCCGACGGCACCAAGATCGCGTTCGTGTCCGACCGCACCGGCAACCCGGACATCTACGTCATGAACGCGGACGGCACCAACCCCGTGAGTGTCACGAACAATGCCGCGACGGACGTCGGCCCGGCATGGTCGCCGGACGGCACGAAGATCGCCTTCCATTCGGATCGGTCGGGGGATTTCGCCATCTTCGTGATGAACGCGGACGGCAGCGGCGTGCGCCAGCTCACCAATCCCAGCGTGCCGGACGAGCTGCCGGCCTGGTCGCCGGAGGGGAACCGGCTGGCGTTCGACAGCGACGGCGAGGTATGGGTGATTCAGGCCGACGGCTCGGGCCTCACGCAGGTGACCCATTCCCAGTTCACGCTCGACTTCATGCCGCGCTGGCGTCCCTGAACGCGCTGCGGGCGCGGCGCGCTGCGCCCTCCCGCCGCCTCAGGGCGTTGTGTCGGGGGGACGTCGATCCACCAAGTACAGGGCCGTCGGCGTCGTGAAGGTCGGCGGCGCCGGGCTGCCGGCCACAGACGGCGGCACCATCAAGGCCGTCAGAACGCTTCCTGGAATCGCTGCGCCCGCGATCGGATTCACCAGCGCAGTGCCGGGAACTCCGAGCGGTGCCGACGCAGTGAAGAGCGCCGGCGTCTTTGTCCCGACGGCGGTAACGACGACGCGGAGCGTGTCGTAATAGACGACGTTGCCGCTCGCCTGAACTTGGAACGAGTCCGCCTTCATCGTTACGTAGGTGCCGACCGTGCCGTAGGCGACGTTCGCGATGAGGGGCGTGTCCGGCAGTGTATCTGAGCCATGACGAATCAGGTTCACGTCTACGGGACCCAGCCCCGCTCCCGCGTGAATGAAACGGACGCCGACCTGACCGACACCTGGAGTCGTGGTGTTGTCCTGCACGATCCACACGGCACGGCGTGGCGTTTGGCCGGAACGCGAGAACCCGGCGTGAATGAAGGTGTACTCTTGGCCTTCCGTGAAGCTGTAGGAGGTGTCGAAGAGCACCGTCGACGTGACGGCCGGGTCGGTGCTGCTCAAGAAGATCTTGAAGTGCCGTGTTCCGGCCTCGATGTCCTTATAGAACATATCGTAAGTCCGGAAGTTGGCGTCGAACAGCCCCGAGTTCGACACGATGTCCATAATACGCACGTCCTGCTGCATCGTGTCCGGCACGGCATTCACGTAGTGAATCCCGGCCTTGTGAATCGCCGGGGGATTCGTCACGGCGTCTCCGTGACAGCCCAGCGCCGCCAATGTGAGCACGATTACCACGCAAGACCGAAGACGATTCATCGTGCACTCGACTTGAGGATGGTTGTTCATTGGTTATTGGGGGGCCCGCCACCGCCCGGCTCCAGCTGCGGGCCGCCGAGGCCGAACAGGTCACGCTTCGCGATGAAGACACCGAGCGCCACGGCGACGCCGGAGACCAGCAGAATCGTTCGCTTCCTGGAGAACCGCCGCTCGTACGGGACGGCGACATAGTCCTTACGCAGGCCCACGGTCTCGCCCGACCACTTCGTGATGCTGCCCCTGATGCTCTGCACGCCGGAGATCGCCACGACGTACGCGGTGTCCGTGGCACGGACGACCGTGCCCTGGACGCGTAGGATGCCGGGACCGATGCTGTCAGCCACGGCGGCCTGGCCGTGATCGTTGAGAACCAGCGAGACCGGTGTCCCGGCCGCGGGCACGGAGGCGGTCAAGGGCCGGTAGCTGTAGCACCCCGCGGCTACGACTGCCGCGAGGCCGCCTGCGAGGGCGCGGGCCGCAGCCCGTGTAGGCTCGCTACCACCCATAAACGCCGCCGTCGAACAGGCCATAGTTGCCCCGGGCCGCGCTGCCCGGCTGACCCAAGCCGCCGCGCCCGTAGATGGCTTCCTGGCGCAAGAACAGCTCCTGCCACGGCACCGGCCAGTTGAACGCCGTGCCTTCGGGGATGTCGCCCCAACCGCGGCCGGCGAAGTACCACATACCGTAGCCGGTGTACATCGTCTCGATCCGGTACTCCCACTTCAGGGCGTCCCAGATGTTGCCGCACTTGCTCTTCCTGAAATTCTGCGCCGCATCGGGCACGCGCGGCACGCACGCGGTCCCCCCCGGGACCGCCGTCAGTGTGTCCGCCAACCCTGCGAGCGCCGGAAGATTCCCGCGCAAGGAGTCAGCGCGCGTCAGGTTGATGCGCTGCATCACCGCGGCAAAGTTGCCCAGCCGCAGGTACCCTTCAGCGGCCAGCAGCCGAATCTCCGCCGCCGTCATGACCGGATACAACCCGATGCGAGCCGCCGAAAAGAAGCTGCGGCTGCGATAGAAGTCGTACATCGAGATGCCGAACGGATCGCCCGGCTGGTCCAGTCCGGCCGGCCGGTTCCGCACGAACGGCCGTCCGGGATTGGCGCTGGTTCCCACGTAGAAGCTCCGGAACCCTGGCCGCAGGGTGTCCCCGACCTGCGCCGCGCGCGTCGCTCCCTGGGGGAGCCGGCGGTCTGGCGAAACGACGAGGAAGGGTGTGCGGCTGAACCTCGTGGTGCTCAACCAGGTGTCATAACCGCCTGACGTATCGGCCATCCCGAGAATGAATTGGGACATCTGGTGCCAATTCGCCGAGCCGGTAGCATAATGCTGCGCCACCCACGCCATGTCCCACCCCGCCGAGGGGTCCATGGCGATTATCAGATCGGAGGTCAACCCACTGTCGGCGGCGTCGAGGATCACCTGGTTCCAGTCCACGATCCCGCCAGCGCCGACGTCCGCCCGTTCGGCGGGCGTGCGCGCTACCCCGGCCCGGAACCGCGCCTTGTACGAGCGGATCAAGCGGATGAATTGGTCCGAGGTGAGAGCGTTTCCCTTGACCCATATATCAGGCAGGTTCGGGAACGCTGACGTGCGCCGCACAATGGCGATGGCGGAGTCGAGGTGCGCCAGGGCCGCCTTATTCACGTCTTTGTAGCCTGACAGCGGGATCGTCGCGTTGAAGTCGTCGTTCTCGGTGACGATGGACCCAGAGTCGTACGCCAGGGAGAGATTGCCCAGCGCTACGCCCAGGGTGAAATGCGCGAACGCCGCCGCGCGGGCGTTCCTGGGATCCGAGGGGCCGTTCCCGATCACGACCGTCTTCAGCTTGGCCAAGCCCAGCGTCGCCATGCGGGCGGCCCGGTGCTCGAAGTTGAAGTCGCGCAGGTTCCCGGGGTCCCCCGCGGCGTTCGGGGTGTTGTCGATCGGCGTGCGCGGGATGGCGCCACGCGGGCCCATCCCGAAGTTGGCGAGGGCGGAGACGTTCTCGAACGCCATGACCATGAGCTGGGTCTGCAGCCCGTCGTTCCCGCCGAGCGTTCCCTGGTGTGCCACCGCGTAGGTCGAGCCGATGAAGGTCTCGAGGTCGGCGGCCGTCGCGAGCGTACGGTCCTTGTCCGCCTGATTCTGGTTATCGACCACGAGCGGCTCTTGGCACGCCGCGAGACCGGCGGCCACCACGCCGCATACTAGAAGACGAAGCTTGCGCATCGTATCCCTCCCCCAGAGCGACCGCCTGACGCCGCGCGGACTCACCGCACAGCGCCGGGCGGGTCTCCCAGTTATTTGAAGCTCGTGGATACCGCGAGCGAAAACGTTCGCAGGTTCGGGAACGTGAACGCGTCAACCGCGTTGAGCGCCGCCGACCCCAAGCCCCCACCGGTGTATGCGATCCCCACTTCCGGGTCGAACCCCCGGTAACCGGTGATCGTGAACAGGTTGCGGCCGATCACGCTGACCTGCCAGTCTCCGACGCCGCCCACGGGCCCGAGACGGTAAGAGACGGTCATCTCGCGCAGCTTGGCATAGCTCGCGTCCTCGACCGTGTAGTTGTTCGGCAGCAGCTGATCGTAGAACCCACCGAGCCCGGTGAAGCCGTCGGCGGGCGAGGTGCGCCAGTAGTAGCCGATCGGTTTCGCCGTCTCGACCGTCTTCCCGACCTGGTCGACGTCCTTGGAGAGGAAGTCGAGATGGGCCCAGTGGAAGCCCTGGTTCCACACATCTTGCCCGATCGAAGCATCCACCAGTGCGTACACGCTCAGCCGTCGCCAGCTGAAGTCCTGCGATACCGCGAAGTGGAAGTCCGGGAGCGCGTTCCCCAGCGCGGCGAGGGCCGGGCTCTTGCCGTCCGATCCCGAGCCGCGCAGCAGGATGGGCATACCCCAATTGAGCGTCACGCCCCACGGACCGCTCGCGAGCTGGGTCTCCCACAGGTTCTTCGTGATGCCATCGCGCCAGCTGTTGCCGGCCCCGACCCACACCAACCAGCCCTCGTCGTTCCGCTGGAACGAAGCGCCCGTCCCGCCGCAGTCCGCGTTGAACGGTGCGGGGAGGTCGCTGCAACTGGTGAGGAACTTGTGACCGTAGAACGTCCCCAGCCGCTCGCCAGCCGCAATCTTGAACATCGTTCCCGTTCCCTGCAGATTCGTACCGTCGAAGTACTCCGGGATGTCGAGCCGGGTGATCCTGGAGCGCGTGCGGTCGTAGATGAATCGCACCGACCAAGACAGGTCGCGCCGCTGGATCAGCGGCAGGTTGAGCGAGGCCTCCCAGGTGGTGTTGCGCAGCGCGCCTGCGTTGCGCCACTGGTCGGTGAATCCCGTCGAGGCGGAGACCGGCGCCCGCAAGATCTGCCGGTCGATATTGGCGCGCGCGTAGCTGACGTTCACCCCATAGCGGTTCAGGATCTCGATGTCGGCCCCGAGCTCGAGCTCCTTGCTGAGTTCGGGCTGCAGATCCTTGTTGCCGAGAGTTCCGGGCTGCAGAATGTTGCCGGCACCGAAGGTGAAGGTCTCGTATTGTGCCGAGAAGTTCGGCGTCCGGCCCGCCGTGCCGTACGTGGCCCGCAGCTTGAGTTCGTCGATCTGCGGGACGAACCACCACGGCTCCCGCGCGACCCGCCACGCTCCCGACACGCGGCCGAAGGTGGCCCAGCGCTTGCCCGCCCCGAACAGCGAGCTGCCGTCCCTCCGAACGAGGGCTTCCGCGCTATAGCGGTCCTTGTAGTCAACCGCAACGCCCCCGGACACGCCGATCGTCCTGATGTTTTCGAGCGCCGAGACGGTGGTGCGGCCGGCGGACTGGGTATTGTTGAGCGAGGTCACCCCTTTGACGGTCAAGAAGTTGCCGGAGGCGCTCGCGGTGTCTGCCTTGCGCTGCTCATATGCCCCCGTGACTCGCACCCGCGTGACCAGGTCGCGGCTGAATTCGTGCCGGACCACCGCGTTCAGGCCCGCGTTCATGGACTCGCGTCCGAACGCGTCGCGACGGATGGTCCCGTTGTTCACCCCGTCGTTCTGGGTCGTGGTCCGGTACCCCTTGTCTTGAAACTGCGCTACCGCCTGGCGCCGGACGTCGTAGCTGAAGTTCCCGTCAACGCTCAACCACTGGGCGGCGGGTGGGGTGAACTGGACCGTCAGGCCGCCCAGGAAGCGGTTGGTCAAGTCGCTCCGCTGGATGTTCTCCAGCTGATAGAGCGGGTTTGCATTTTGAGAGCCGCCACCCTGAAGGTTGGGCCGGATGAACAGCCGGCCCAGCGTGTCGCGTTGCAGCACGTTCACGATGGCGGGCACGCGAGTCAGGGTGAAGAACGCGTTGCCGCCGCCCTCCTGGTTCAGGCCGTCCTGCGTGCTGCGCGAGTACTGCGAGCGGAATGCGATGTTCCACGCCTGGCCGATGAGCTGATCGACGTTGAGCCGGAAGGTGTTCCGTTGGAGCCCTTGCAGAAAGCGTATCGCCCCTTGCTGGGTCAGGTTCGACCCGCTGGCGTAGAACTGCGTGCCACCGAGCCGGCCCTGCATGTCGAGGCTGTTGTCGTCATACAGCTGTGGAGTCACCAGCTGGCGCACGGCGTTGTACATCTGGCCGGGCCACGGCGTGATCTGGAACCGCTGGCGGAGCACGTTCCCCGAGATGGTCGCGCCCGGATCGATCGGGAAGGCGGGCGGATCCTGGGCAAAGGGGCCGGGCGCGTTGTTGATGCGGGACTGCTCGAAGAAGTAGTCGAACGTGCGCGCGCACAGCGGCTGCCCGCTCACGGCGGCGCAGAACTGGCGATTGGTCTCGTCCATCACTAGGGCGGTGTACTTGGCCAGCCCGAAGTCGCGCTCGACGTCGCTGGCTCCGGCCTCGTTGCGGAAGTGGAACGTCACGCCCTCGAGGGAATGCCGAGCGGACTTCGTCGTGATGTTGATCACGCCGTTGCCGGCTCGAGAGCCGTACAGCGAGGCGGCCGCGGCGCCTTTCACCACCTCGACATTGTCGACGTCCTCGGGATTGATGTCCGGCAACCCTCCGTTGATGATCACACCGTCCACGATGTAGAGGGGGTCCTGACCCCTTCCCTGGCCGTTGATGGACGTGGGGCCGCGCAACAAGACCGCCGGCTGCGCGCCCGGCCGGCCGCTGTTCGACACGATCTCGGCCCCGGGAACTTTCCCCTGAAGTTGGGTCAGCGGGTTCGCCGCCGGCACCGGCATCTGCGAGACGTCGATCCGGCTCACCGCGAACGGTACCTTCCCCGCTTCGGTGGCCTGCTGGACGCCGGTCACCACCACGGCCTCGAGCAGGTTCACATCCGTGGCGAGTGTAAAGTCCTGAGTCTGCTCGCCGGCGTGCAGGACGATCTGACGTGCCGACGGCTTATGACCGATCGTCCGAACACGCAGCGTCACCGTCTGTCCGGTGACGCGAGCCGCCGGGATCTGGAGCAGGTACATGCCTTCACTGTTCGTGAAGACGCCGACGTTCAGCTCCTGGATCTGCGCGGTCGCAACCGGCAGGGCCTCGCCGCGGTCGTTGATCACTCGGCCGCGAATCACCGCGTCTTGCGCCCGCACCGGTCTCGCCACAGCGAGCAACCCGGACGCGAGCAGCGCCACACCAAGCCAATGCCCACGACGTGGTAGGGTCATAAGCGCAATCCTCTTGTGAGCGGTGAGATGCTGTGGGACGACACACGACCGCGGCCGCGCCCAAGTGGGCCCGGTCGCGAGGTAGGATGAGCGGTCTTCCGGCTTCCGGAGACGGCAAACGCGAGCGTGACGGTCATGAGCGCTCGGACGGTTGAGTGCAGACCACCCTCGCACGTAATACGCCACGTCGATGCGCTGGTCAAGAGCTTCCCGGAGGGGCGGTTAACGGGCTGTCCTCCCGGGTGGACGGGGGAGTGACGGCAACCTGTGACACATCCGTTCCAGCCCTGCGACAACGGCGCCGCGCGCGAGCTTTCCAAGCTCGCCGCCAGCCCGTAGTATCCAAATGACAGTTCCAGCGGATCGGCTCGCCATGGCACGTCGCATGGGCTCCGTAGGCGCCGTTCAGGTTCTTGCCCTCGGCATGGCGCTGAGTGTGTGGTGTGCCCGACCTGCCCCTGCAGCGGTGCAGCACCGCACCGGGGCCATCATCGGCCGGCTCGTCGACCGCCAATCCCACGGCCCCGTGCGCGGCGCCCGCATCGCGCTGCTCGGCACGCCCGTCGGTTTCGCTTCCGATAGCGAGGGCCGTTTCGCCCGGGACAGCTTGCGCCCGGGCGATTACCTGCTGCAGGTGCGGGCGATCGGGTACGCGGTGGCCGCGTGGCCGCTGCAGCTGGGCGACGGCGAAGTCCTGCACCACGACTTCGAGCTCGAGCCGCTGCCGGTGCAGCTCGATCCGGTGCTGGTTGAGCGCCAGCCGCGCTTCGCCGAGCAACGGCGCCGGGAGTTCGAGCGGCGCCAGGCCGAAGGGCGCGGCTACTTCATCACCGAAGAGCAGATCCGGCAGGCGAGCGCTGACATGCTCAGCGACCTGTTTCGCAACGTGCCCGGAGTGCGGATCCAATGCCGCGGTTCGGCGGCCGGCTGCATCGTGCGCATGGCGCGCGCAGCGCGGGAGTGCCGGCCCGACTTCATCGTGGATGGCTTTCCAGCGACTTATTCCACGAGCCTCGACATGCCGACCACGGGGATCATCGGCGTCGAGATTTACCGAACGCTGTCCGAGACCCCGCTCGAGTTTGTGCGCAGCAACGGCCAGTGCGGCACGATCGTCATCTGGACCCGGTCGGGACCGGGCTGAGCGAGGGCGGGCTGGTACCGGCACGCTCCCCATCCGACTAGCTCTAGGGGTCGCCTCGGGACATATTCACCGCGACTCACGTCGACGAACTTTTCTCACGGAGGAACCTCATGACATTCGGGGGTCGGGTCACTGTACTCGCGGCGGCGCTGGCCGTGGGCAGCGCGGTTTCCGCGCGAGCGCAGGATCACGCAGTCAGTCTGTTCGCTTACGGTGGAGGGTACAGTGCGCTGAAGAATGTCAACACCGCCGCCACCGCGGAATTCAAGACCGGGTTCACGCTGGGCGGCGGCATCGGTTACGAGATCGACAAGAATCTGGAGCTGCGGGCCAGTCTGACCGGCGCGCAGAGCCAGCTCCTCGAGGAGGGGGCGCTGACCAGCGTGTACTTGAACCGGTATTACGTCGCGGCCGACTTGAAGGCCTATTACCCGGCCGCCAAGGGGATCACGCCGTACGGATTCCTCGGTGCTGGAGCGGTGTTGCTGCACGAAAAGGGTTCCACCGGCGCCGACAAGACTCAGGGGTTCGCGCACTTGGGCCTGGGAATCGCCTATGCCGTCGGGAAGTCGGGGTTGTCCATCTTCGCGCAGGGCGACGGCCTGTTCTATTCTCTGACTGAAATGACCAGTCCCACCTTCGCGAGCTTCAGCAAGGCACAGATCGATGTCGGCTGGAACGCTGGCGCGTCCTACCGGTTGCCGCTCTAGGTGGAAAGAGCCGCCTGAGGCGAGGCGACCTCTGCGAGTCGTGTACCGCACTCTCTCACTCGTTGGGCCGGTCGCGTACATCGGGTGCGCTGGCGCCGGCCCCGGCAACGTGGCTGCACCCCCTCCCCGCCCCGGCTCGCTCATCACTCAGGAAGCGATCGCCGCATCCGGCGCGAAGACCGCTTGGGACGCGCTCAAGCGCACGGTCCCGTACGTCCATCTGCGCGAGAGCCGGGGCAGACCGGCGCGCATAACGCGCCGCGGCCCCGCGAGCATCTACTTGGACGACCAGGTCCGCTTGATGGTGGACAACGTCCGGGTGTACGACGTCCAGCTGCTCGACCAGATCCCGGCGAGCGACATTGTGACGATCGAGCTGCTGAGCGGACTCGAAGCCACCACCCGGTATGGCGCGACCTCCACGGCCGGCCTGATCATCATCCGCACCAAGACCGGCTCCCAGTAATGAGAACGGGGGCGCCGGTCCGCTGGCGCCCCCGTGCACTCGGCAGCTTCTCAGGTCACGGGTTCCGGTCGCTGCACTGCACGAACTTTGGGTTGTTCTGCTCGTCCTGCGGGATGGGCAGGCTGACCGCGCTGCCGTACAGGCCGCCTTTGACATACAGCCCCGTGGGGTACACGCTCTCGACCGGCCGGCCGTATTGCCGCACGAGCCGCCGCAGGTCGCCGAGGCGGTGGCCGGTGCTGAACAGCCAGAACGCCCGCTCGCTGAACATCAGGTTCTCTCGCGCGGCCTGGGTTCCGGGGTCGGCGAGCGCCGCGAGCACGACTCCCGGCCGCGGCTTGTAGCTCGTGTCCGCAGGCGCCGCAGGGTAGAGCGCCGTGTTTGCCCGCAGGGCGTTTAGCTTGGCGAGCCACGTGGCGTTGTCACCAGCCTTGAGCGCCGCCTCGGCTTCGATCAACCGGGCCTCGATCCCGCCTGCGATCGTGACGGAGCTGAAGCGGAGCCAGATCCCCTGCAGAATCGCGGTGAGCGGCGTTGCGCTGTCGAACACCGGGCCACCAACCCTCCGAGGGATCCGGGGATCGAGGGCCGACGCGAACGGCAAACCATTCCCGCCTTCGTTGTCGCCCATGGTGTAGCGCTTGATGCTCGTGTTCAGGTTCCAGAGCTCGTTCTGGCCCGCGTTGGCAGAGTAGGTCGCGTCATAATGGAACGTCGTGGCGACCCCCGCCACCGCAGTCGCAGCAGCGGCGAACTGACCGCGGTTCAGCAGGGTTCGAGCCTTGACGATCGAAGCGAGCTGCCGCACGCGGGCGCTGTCGGGCCCGGACTGGTTCGCCAAGGCCGAGTCGGCCGTGGCGGCGGCAAGCGCGAACGCCGAATCGTCGGAGATCGGGTCCCCGTAGGTGATCGTGCCGTCCGGGTTCGCAGCGCTCAAGGGGATGCCGTTGCAGTAGTACTCCCCGGCGAGGTTCTCGACGAACGCGGTCAGCCCGAACATCAGGCCGATGTTCGAGGCGGGGCTGGGGCTATACGTACGCAGCGTGGCGATGGCGGTCTGGCTTTGGACGCGCACCCGGTTGAGAGAGCGAAACGGCCCGGCCAGGAACGTGTTGGTCGGGTCAAACAGGCGCTGGTCCATGTCGTTGCGCTGTACGAAAGTGTCCCCGGAGCGCCATTCGTCGGCCAGTAACCCGCCGTAAATAAAGAGATTGTCGGGGCCGTTGCCGCCGAGGCCGGCGGTGACCTGCTCCAAGCGCAGGATCACGCCGTTCTTGAGGGCGAGGGCACCGGACGGCGTATTGACGTCCGGAATGATGTCCGGGTCGGTGATCTGGAGCAGGTCGTGCGTGCACCCTTGGAGCAGCCACGGCGCGGCGAGGCCTATCAGGCCGATGACGCGCAAACCCCCGAGGTGCGTCGAGTGTCGAGTCATGGGTCGGTCCTCAGAACGCGACGTTCAGGCGGAACGTCCAGTACGTGGGCGGTGGCTGCGTCTGGAAATTGCTGACGATCCCGGTCGCGCCACCGAAGTAGTTGGCCTCCGGATCGATCCCGGCAAACTGTGTCGTCTTCCACAGGTTGCGGCCCGCGACGGTGAAACTCAGCCGCTCCGCCCGGAACGCCCGCGCCACAGTGGCCGGGAGCTCGTAGGTGGCCGACGCCTCCCGCAGCCGCAGAAAGTCTGCGCGCTCGATGTACCCGTACTGTGTGGTGGTGCCGCTCTCGCGCAGCGCCACCACCGCCGCCTGTTGCCACAGCGGCGCGGTGGGGTCGAACTCCGCGCGGCAATTGAGTCGCGACTGGCACCGGATCCGCTCGGTGCCATCGAGTTGGTAGAAGCCCGTCTTGGCGTCGAACAGTCCCTCGATCCGCAGCTTCCGGTCCAAGAGATCGAACCCGGTCGTGCCGCTGATCTCCCACCGTGGGTTGGCGTAACCCACGAATACCATATTGGGACCCACCGATATCTCGTTGGCGGTGATCACCCCGTTGCCGTCGGCGTCGCTGAACGTGTACGGGCGCTGCCACCAGCCGTTGATCGGGTATCCCTGCACCTGGCTCGTGGTCGTCCCGATGATCGGCGGCACGCCACCCATGTCCGCGATGAAATTCGTGTTGTAGCTCAGGTTGGCCGACACGTCAAAGCCGAACTTCGGGCGGTCAATCAGGCGCGCGTTGATCAAGGCCTCGAAGCCGCGGTTCACGACGGCGCCGAGGTTCTCGAAGCGGGTCACGCTCCCGCCCACCGACGGCGCCACGACGCGCGCGATCAGGGCGTCCTGCGTCCGCTTGTTGTAGTAGGTCAATTCGACGTTGACGCGGTTGTCCAACAGGCTCGCCTCGCCGCCGATCTCGAACTCGCGTGCCCGCTCCGGCTTCAGGTTCGGGTTGCCGATCGCGCTGTCAACAATGGCGGCGGCGTCCAAGCCGTCCACGTTCGACGTGCGCGGCGCGAAATACCGCAGCGCATCCGTGGTCCCAGGTTGCACGCCCGAGGCCCCGAAGGCCCCGCGCAGCCGCGCGCTGTTTAGCCAGGACCACTTCGGGAAGAACGGCTCGTCCGAGACCACCCAGGACACGCCCAGCTTCGGGTAGTACACGGCGCTGAAGTTCTTGCCGAAGGCGCTGTTCTTGTCGGTGCGCAGGCCGGCCGTGACGAACAGGCGGCCCTTGAACCCGAACTCCTGCTCCACGAACGCGCCGATCGTGACCGTCTTGTCGGTCGATTCGTCCGCCTGGGGAATCGACCCGGCCGTCACCGTCGTGCCCCCCGGCGCCAGGTTCTCCGCGAAGGCGCCGTTGCGGTCGAACACGTTCTTCACATACTGGACGCCCGCCGTGGAGCGGGAGGTGAGCGTCGGGCTCAGCACGAAGGACGCGGTGGCGTCCGCGTTCGCCGTGTAGTCGAAGAACATCGTCCGGTTATCGGTCTTGAACCCCGAAATGCTGGTCGCATTGATCGGCGGGCACTGGTCGCGCCGGCACAGGTCGGTATCCACCCGGTTCGTGAAGTCGGCCCCGCCCACCACCCGGACCCCCAACCAACTCTGGGGCCGCCAGTTGAGCGTACCGCTTCCGATGAAGCGGTCGATGTCCTGGTTCACCGTCTCCGAAAAGAACTGATCGGGTGTGTATAGGCGGTAGCCGAACAAGGGCACGTTGTTCGGGAGGAGCAGGTTTCCCTTGAAGCCCGGCCCGCCGTACCCATTCGACAAGAGGCCGACCGTGTTGTTGTCGGTCTGGGGTAGCCGCTGCGAGCTCGAGATGAATCCGGTCTGCACGGCAAGGTCGATTTTGGGCGTGAGGTTGGCCTGGACGTTGGCGCGCACGTGCGTGCCGCGGCGCGCGTTGGGCCGGTACTGCTCGTAGGGTAGCTCGTCGATCTGCCGTGCGGTGACGAGGCGGTTCCAGGCGAAGGCCGGCATCCGCAACAGCCCCCGCTCGTCCTCCCACTCCCCCGAGACGAAGTAGCGGGCGACGTCAGATCCGCCGGACACCTGCAGGCCGTATTGCTGCCGGTACCCGGTGCCCAGCGGCGTGGCGTCGGGATCCTTGAACAGGTTGAACGTCGTGATGCTGTCCTGCTTGCAGTATTGTGGGTCGCTCAGTGCGCGCACGGTCTGCGTGAGGAAGCACTGGGTGCCGTTGTTCGGCCTCGAGTTCGCCGCCGAGCTCGTGTCAGTGGCGCTGTGGACCCACCCGCGGTATGCCGTGGGGTAGGTGTTGTAGTCCTTGATGATCCCCGTCTCGGCGAACACGTTGAACCGCGCCGGCCCGGGTGCGCCGCGCTTTGTCTTGATGACGACCACGCCGTTGGTCGCGGCAGTGCCGTATAACGTGGACGCCGCCGGACCCTTCACCACGTCGATCGACTCGATCTCGTTGGGGTCGATGTCGTTGACCCGGCTCGGATTGGTGCCGCCGATGCCGATACTCGAGGAGTTGTTGGCACTCTCCATCCGGACGCCGTCGATGATGTAGATCGGCTCGTTATTGAGCGACAAACTGCTCGTGCCGCGGATGCGCACCCGCGCCCCGGCACCGGTGATGTTCCCAGGGAGCACTTCGACGCCCGGTGCCTTGGCGACGAGCAGGTCGTTCATGCTGGTGATCGGGCGCGTCTGCACGAGCTTGTCGGCCCCGATGGTCGAGATGGCGTTGGGAGTCTCTTTCCGCGTCTGGTCGCCCGAAACCGTGGACACCACGGCGTCGAGCGTATAAGGCGTGAGCTTGAGCGCGAGGTCGGCGGTCGCAGTCTCGCCCGGGCCGACGGTCAACGCGCGAGTCGCCGCGGCATAGCCGATGAACGTCGCCCGCACGGTCACAGCGCCGGCGGGAACGTTGCGGAGGGTGTAGCGCCCCTCGGCGTTGCTCGACGTCACGAGGGACGTGCCGTGGATAGTGACGCGGGCGCCCGCGAGCGGATGCCCGGTCGCCTGGTCGGTGACCTGGCCGGCGATGCTGCCCTGCTGGGCGCGGGCGGATGCGGCGACGCCCCCCACCAGGGCGCCGAGCCCCAACAACGCGAGACACGTTCGACGATTCATGGTGCCCATATGCACTCCCCCTTTCGTGCTGGACAGCGACGACGAAATCATCCCTAGCAGGGTGTCGAAAAGGGGGTTGGGCGTCGGAGTTCCCATCCTGAAGGATGGGCTCGGCCAAGCGCAACGCTGAAGCGTGGTGTGCTTCAGCACAGTGCATTGCCGAGCCCACGCTTCAGCGTGGGAACATCCCGGCGCGCTCTCCACGGCTTTTCATCATCCCGTCAGGATCGCGACGCGGCCGGACCCGACGGCGGTGAGAGCCGGACGCACCATACTGAAGCGCCGTAGACCTGGAAGCGCTTCAGATACGAGTGATTGTGCAGCTCACCCTGCAACATCGCAAGGGGCCTTACTTCGAAAAATCCACCTTCGGTGCCTGCGCCGCGCCCGGGGTTTGCAGCTCGAAGTACGGCCGCGGCCCCTTGCCGATGACTTTTGCCGTCAGCACCTGGGGGAAGCGCCGGATGTAGGCGTTGTACCGGTTCACGGCGTCGTTGTAGTCCTGGCGGGCGACGGCGATGCGGTTCTCGGTCCCCTCGAGCTGGTCCTGGAGCGCCCGGAAATTCTCGTTCGACTTGAGCTGCGGGTAGTTTTCCGCGATGGCGAGCAGCCGGCCGAGCGGCGCGGTCAACGCCGCGTTCGCCTGCGCCATCTGCTCCAGATTGCCTCCCTGCACCGCCCCCGCGAGCTTGGCCCGCGCCTCCGCCACCTCGGTGAACACCGTCTGCTCCTGCTTGGCGTAGCCCTTCACCGTCTCGACCAAGTTGGGGACGAGATCGGCGCGCCGTTGCAGCTGCACCTTGATCTGCGCCTCGGCGGCGTTCACCTGCTCGTCATAGGTCTGGATGGTGTTGTAGCCGCAGCCCCAGCTGACCAGCGCTACCAGCGCCGCCGCGTTCCAATGTATTCCCTTGTTCACGAGAGTGTCGCTCCTTGTGGGTCCGCGAGTGAGACTCGCGGCTCGGCCCTGCCCGTAAACGGGCGTGCGCAAGCCGCTTCAGCGGCAGGGCCGAGCCGCGGCTTCAGCCGCGAAACGGGGCACCGCACCTATCGAAGTCCATTGACGAACTCGGCGACGCGCGCCACCGCCGCGAGATACGCCGCCGCAAGGGGATCGCCCGGTGCCAGTCTCAGCTGCCCCACCCCGCGAGCGTGCGCCTCGAGCGGCGCGAGTCGTTCGGGCGCGAATCCCACGAGGGCGCCGGCTTCCCGAACCAACGCGTCCGGCGGGACAGGCGGCGTCTTGCCTGCCAGGCGCAGCGTCGCCCGCAGCATCGTGAAGAACCCGGCGGCGCTCCCTACGATCACCTGCGCCAGCTGTTTCGGGTCGCCCCGCAACGCGGCATACGCTTGGCGCAGCCGCACCAGCTTGCCCATCAG